>Ga0208825_1000136_pt1 | contig 72285 bp, 67 predicted proteins | sample AD_UKC113_MetaG_FD_184450 | JGI IMG/M metagenome (GOLD analysis project Ga0208825, IMG submission 184450) | Active sludge microbial communities of municipal wastewater-treating anaerobic digesters from Hong Kong - AD_UKC113_MetaG (SPAdes)... | ecosystem: Engineered > Bioreactor > Anaerobic >...
GGGATGGTTCCTTGATGTTAAATGCGAGCGGGCCTTTTACGCTGCCGTTCCACTGATACCAGTTGCCGGTCTTTCCGACGAAGATATCAGGAGAAACATAAAATGACTGTGCGTTGGTGACCTGCTGAATATCTGCAGGCTGCTCAGTCTCAGTGTTGGTACCTGGCTGCCACCATGCAATCTGGCTTGAGCCACCGGTTGCTGCAGAGACATCAAGTCCCTTCTCACCAAGGAAAACTTCTCCTCCGGCGGGGATCTTGTTGATTGCTGCAGTAGCGGGGAATGCCATGATTGCAAGTGCGACAAGCACCATCATGACAACTGCAAATCGTGCGTTCATTACATGTCCTCCGAATGAATACAACCCATACCTCACACAACCGGCTATCTATCCTGATGTATGAAGATATGGAATACTCCGAGAGTAACTCCGAAGTATCATTACTTAGTTGTCTGGTATATTTTATATTCTTGTGATCCGTTTTGTGGCTAAAAGCTGAATCACAGAGAGAGTCAGGGAGTAAAATCCGATAAAGAGAGCCACTTTGCTGAAAATACACAAATATATTTCCTATTTTAAGTGGTCAGAGAAAGTATTTAATATATTGTGAAAAGACCTAAAACTCATAATTCTTTTTTCAGAATCAACCAGCGCCAGAGCGGTCAGTATCTGAGCGCGTTGATCCGGTCTATCAAGTCATTCGCATACCGCTGCCTCATCCGGCATGATTATTCTATAGATCGAGAGTAGGTATCACTGACCAATCCATGCTACGAACGCAGTGAATTGGTTCAATCAGACTGATGGGGGTCTCTTTAGAACAAGAGTCCTAATTTTGAAGAAAATTCAGGATGGGTTGTCAATAAAAGGGAAGCCTCAGCCGAGATTTGAACTCGGGACCTGTTGATTACAAGTCAACCGCTCTGCCAGCTAAGCCACTGAGGCGCGGGAACATCTTATACCTCTCAACACTTAAAGGTGATGTTTGATCGGTTTCTTTTTCCTGCTCTGGTACAGACCAATCAGGAATGGTACAGCTGACCGTGGACATAGGAGGCAGACCAGGGATAGACTGCCGAGGATTTTGTGCATACTGCTATTTCAAACACGCACAGGATCTCCCTGCATTTGGATGCAAATACTGTCTTCCTTTCACGAAAGGCTGTGATTATTGTTCGCGGAGTGTCCAGGAGAAGTATTCGGGCTTTATCCCATTGCAGGAGGTTGCGGGAAAAGTACTTGCCGACCTTCAGATGCTCACCGGTGACCTGACAAGGATTACGATTTCTGGTGGTGGAGACCCCAGTTGTTACCCGGAATTTACTGACCTGATGGAACTTTTATCCTCTCTTGAAGCACCTATCCACATTGGATATACCAGCGGAAAGGGATTTGATAATCCGGATATTGCAGAATTTTTGATAGAGAACGGCCTTCGGGAGATTTCTTTTACAGTATTTGCCCATGACCCTGAACTTCGCCGGAAATATATGAAAGATCCAACACCAGAAGCTTCGCTGGAAACGCTCCACAGGCTTGCACAAAAAATTGAGGTATATGCCGCGCTGGTAATTCTGCCTGGAGTGAATGACGGCAAGGTTCTGATTGATACCATCAGATGGCTGGAGAAAGCCGGAGTGAAAGGTGCTATTCTGATGCGCTTTGCAAACACTCCGGAGCAGGGCCTTATCCTACAGAATGCACCTATCATTCCAGGACAACGAATCCATACCCCTCTCGAATTTGCCGATCTGGTGAAGGAAACACAAAAGATTACCAGTATAAGAATCTCTGGAACGCCCCTGTATGACCCAGATCTTGGTTCTCCATTCATTCTGGCCCATGAACCAGATCATCTTCAAACCCTTCCAATGATTTCAAAGTGTGCCGGAGTCATTACCGGTGCAATAGCAGGTCCTTTTTTGGATCAGATCCTCAGAGCGAGAGGAGGTGAGAATCTCATCTTCATGGTGAAAAAAGAGATCGCGGATCTCATTACCATAGATGATATTCAGGAACTGGATCTCTCCACCATGCCGGATACGATTATTTTACCGGGGAGATCTTTCATTCATATATCTGAAGCAGAAAAAGTGCTCTCTGCAGATGGAAGATCAAGAAATGTCATTCGTGGACCGGATATGCTCACTGCTGATGGTGAGACATCAATGGGAATGACCAGGGATGAGGTTCTGGCTCTTGAACTGGAGGGGTGCCGCACACTTATCAATCTCATAAACCAGTGGGGCTCCTGACGGGTATCCTTATCACCTGACACGAATCATATTATACCGCACTTTTTATAGTGCTGGCAGACGCAAGTCCGACGTGATTTTCATCACTGCCCGTTCTGGGCTTTGGGATTGCAGAGAGTTAGCAGATTAGTCGTATCTGACTCTTTTCTCTCTCAGGATTTTGCTCTGTTTACAGGAGGATTTAGAAATGGCACGAATGCATGCCCGTAGAAGAGGTATTTCACGTTCAGTCAGACCGTACCGGACACAGGCTCCGGAGTGGTCGAACACGAACAAGGAAGCCATCATCAAGCAGATAGTAGACCTGCGCAGACAAGGAAGCTCAACAGCCGAGATCGGGCTTGTAATGAGAGACAAATATGGTGTCCCCAGCGTCAAGCTCGCAACCGGAAAGAAGATCACCCAGATCCTGCGTGACAATGATCTTGCATCAGAAATCCCTGAAGACCTCCGCAATCTGATAGAGAAAGCCCTTGGAATGCGCAAGCATCTCGCAGAAAACAAGCGGGACATTCATAATAAACGCCAGCTCATGCTGACTGAATCAAAAGTCCGCAGACTGGTCAAATACTATGTAAGCAGTAAAAAGCTTCCAAAAGACTGGGTTTACAAACCTGAAACTGCAGAAATTCTCCTGTCCAAATAATCCTACGGTTGAAATGTCCATAGAAACTGCTGCAAAAGACCTTGCATATGAATTATCCAGACAGAGTTCTGTTGAAATACTCTGTCATCATGATGCAGACGGCATAGCAGCAGGATCGATCATGGCGATGGCTCTGTACCGGGCAGGCATTCCATTCAGACTTCGGATAACTCACCGGTTGTCTGAAGATAATATCCCAAAGACCAGGCCATTACTTCTTTGTGATCTTGGTGCAGGTCTTGCCGGATTACCTGAAGAGACGATGGTCATTGATCATCACCTCCCTTTCTTTGAGGGGCCGCATCATGTGAACCCAAGATATGACGGAATCGATGGAGACACCGACCTCTGCGCAGCGGGAACTGCATATCTGGTCGCAAATGCTCTTGGAGATAACCGTGATCTGGCAGGATTGACACTCCTTGGCGTCATCGGAGACGGGCAGACCCTGACCGGCAAAAACCAGGATATCTATCTTGGTGCCCTGGGGAACGGGATCATCAGTAAAAAGAGGGGAATTATTCTTCCAGGCAGAACGCCTGCCGAGCAGATTGAGCTCTCAACAGAACCATTTCTCTATGGGATTTCCGGCTCAAAAGAGGAATCCCTCAATATTATTCGAACATCAACGATTGATGATACCCTTCAGGGAGATATACTCTGCTCACTCCTTGTTCTGCAGGCCGCAGAGAGGTGCAGACCTGAAACCTTGGATTCAATATGGGGAGATATGTGGATGCTGGAACGGGAAGTGATTGAGCATGCGCATAATATGGCCTTTATAGTGGATTCATGTGGAAAAGCAGGTCATGGAAGCATTGCAGTTTCACTCTGTCTTCGTTCATCGAAACTGACTGAAAAGGCCTATGAGATAGCACGAACACATCGTCTGGCCCTCATTCAGGAGATGAACCAATTCCTTGCAAGTTCACAGGATGATAAAAAAGGCCCGATCATGTGCAGCGATCAACATCTCACCAGTGACCTTGCCGATACCGTGTTTCGGAATATTCCGGACAGTTCCCCCGTAATTATTGCAGTGCAAAAAAATGACGGGACGTGCTCTTGTTCCATACGAACAGACGGCAGGAGTGGAAAATATGCAGGAGAGATAGTCCGTCAGCTGGCTCTTGAATACGGAGGATATGGAGGAGGCCATCAGAACAGGGCAGGAGCGACCGTTGCTTGTGAATATCTTGACACATTTTCATCAAAGGTTGTTGAGGCCTTCAGCTCATGAATATTCAGGGCATCATCCGGACAATTCATGACCATGCACAATGTATTGCGGATTCGATATCTGTCGATAACTTGTCAGAGATGCAAACGAATGCTGAGGGGAGTTATGTTATCACACAGATCACAAGTACCAAAATCCGGTCAGTCATCGCCTCAATGGACGATTATCTTATGAATCTCACCGTAGCAGAAGAAGTTTGTGAAAAATCCTCACAAACATCAAATCAGGAGTTTCACAATAATACCGGGAGAAACTAACCGGTTGAATTATTTGACATCAATACAGGAAGTCAGAACATATGCATCATAATGAAAAAAGGTGTGAATAATGGCAGCGAAAAAACCAACAGGCAGAAGAGTCGACGGATGGAAAGCAAAATCCTGGTATAAGGTGTACAGCCCTGACAATGTGGGAAAAGTATACCTTGGTGACACCGTGGCAGATGATCCGTCCAAACTTATGGGACGGGTCATGCAGGCACCGCTCTCAGAATTGGTAAATGACTATACCAAGCAGAATGTAAAGATGAAGTTTGCAATCACGAATGTAGCAGGTGATGCAGCATACACCTCATTCATTGGTCATGAACTTGCGCGTGATTTCATCAGATCACTGGTAAAACGCCGTACCTCAAGGATTGACTGTGTGGTAAACTTTGTCAGCAAGGATGGCTGCAAGGTCCGTGCAACAGTTACCTGTTTCACGCTCACCCGTGCAGACCAGAGTCAGCAGCACGAGATAAGAAGAATTCTTACCGATGATGTTCTGACCTTTGGCAAAGAGAATGAACTCGGTGTTTTTGTGAACAATATCATCAACGGCGATCTTGCAAAGGAACTCTTTAAGAAAGTAAAAGAGCTTCACCCGGTTCGTCGTGTTGAAGTAATCAAAACCAAGGTTGAGCTCCCGAAGAGTTCTGCCTGAAACTTTTTTTATTTTCGATCTCTCAATCGCTGAACGTAACCTGTTCCCATACATCAGCAGATCCGGTGATCATCGTGATGTAGGGGGAAGACCAAAGGTACTGGCAATCAAAATAGATCAGGGTCTTATTACCAGAATCCAGGTGTACTGTAATGCTTGATATACGATTTGTCCGGGCAAATCCGGATGCCATCAGGGAAGATCTAAAGAAACGAAATGATATGGAGAAGTTAGCATGGATAGATGACCTGCTTGTTCAGGATATCCGTCACCGTGAACTTATTGGTCAGACCAATGAATTACGGCGAAGACGAAATTCCATCTCATATGACATAAACCGTGCAAAAAAAGCCGGAGAAGATGCATCTGCACTCATCGCTGAAGCTGCAGGGCTCCCTGGACGCATAAAAGAAAATGAAGCTGAGATGGAGGAGATCTCGAAAAAGATACGGTATTACCTCATGCGTATCCCGAATATTCTCCATGAGAGCGTACCGGTTGGTGCTGATGATACCCAGAATGTCGAGGTGAAGAGATATGGCACACCCCGGACCTTTACCTTTGAACTTAAAAACCACGGGCAACTTGCTGCAGATAATAACTGGGCTGATTTTGAACGTGCTACCAAAACATCCGGAGCGGGCTTTTATTTTCTGAAAGGAAATCTGGTGCTTCTTGATCTCGCCCTTCAGAGATTTTCCCTTGATATTTTGATGAAAAAAGGGTATACGCCCATCATACCTCCATACATGATTAACCGGAAATCATACGAGGAAGTTACTGATCTTGAAGATTTTGAGAAGGTCATGTATAAAATTGAGGATGATGATGCATACCTGATCGCCACCAGTGAGCATCCGATGGCAGCAATGTACCAGGATGAAATTTTTGAAGAGAAGGATCTACCACTCAGACTTGCAGGACTCTCACCATGTTTCAGACGGGAGATCGGATCTCATGGTCTGGATACAAAGGGCCTCTTCCGTGTTCATCAGTTTCATAAAGTAGAGCAGTTTGTCTACTGTCATCCGGATGATTCATGGACGATTCATGAAGAACTTCGTGAAAATGCTGAGGAGATATTCCAGAAACTTGAGATCCCGTACCGGGTTGTAAATATCTGCACTGGTGATATCGGAACGGTTGCAGCAAAGAAATATGATATTGAAGCCTGGATGCCCCGTGAAAACGAGTACCGTGAAGTGGTTTCATGTTCAAACTGCACCACATATCAGGCGGTCAGGTTAAATATCAGAGTCAGGGACAAAGAGGATTTTGAGTCAAAACAGTTTGTTCATACCCTGAATTCTACTGCTATTGCAACTTCACGGGCCATGCGGGCAATTCTTGAAAATAATCAGCAGGAAGACGGCTCTGTAGTGATTCCAAAGGTACTCAGGCCCTACATGAATGACAAAGAAGCTCTATAAGAGCAGAATTTTCAATTGTATTCTTTTTGCCTGACCTGCGCATTTCAAACCGATAGTTCTTTTTTTTCATAGTCCTAACAGGTTCTGACTTGAAATATGAAAATTGCACAAATGCTGGAACTTGAAACCATCTCTCTTGTTGAACCAACATTTTCTGATCTGATATATCAGGAGATGGATGATTTTATGACCAATTCCCCCGGAAAGGACGGAAAGATACTGGTTAATGAAGATGAGAACCCGGTTCTTTTTGCAAAAACTGACAGCGGAGGAGCGTGGAACGGGTGTGTAACCATGTTCCGTGAGCCATCACTGGCACTCATCGATCTTTTCGAGCAGTTTGAATGGGAGATGTATCAGGAGGAGAATGAGACTATCCTCGATGCATTAAGGGAATATTACAGTACCCTGCTGTGTGATTCTGTCCTCCCCGGACCTGATGATCTCAATCCAGCCAGGGTTCAAAGCATTAAGACTCTTTTACGAAACACCGTAGGAATTGATCAGCACGGGCTCTGTCTGGACTGCTGCTGTGGGACCGGTGTAGGCTCAATGGTCATGGAAAGTTGTGGAATGCATCCGATAGCCTATGATAATGACGAATCCCTCCTTGTCCGGGGAATGAAAGCCGGACGGCTCAAACCAGAACGGACCATGTGGATAGATGGGCGGATGATAAACCGGTTCATTCAGAAACAGGCTTCCTTGATATGTGGATTTATGATCGGTGAAATTCATTCATTTAATGCACATATATGGCAGGAGATCATTGGTGCTGCATGTATGGCATCAGACAGGGTTCTTTTCACCGCTGGCACAGAACACGAGATTAATCAGATAAAAGACTGGGTTTTTGGCACCGGAAAAAAAGCGGAGATATTTGAATCGGATGCAGATCCGATATATGACCGGTGGATTTGTTATTCAGAGTAGGGAACAGGAACATTTCTTCCCTTTCTAAAAAAGGGGGAGGAATTTTTATCTGGAAGGAACCCATGAATTCCGACAAGATTTATTCAGTGATTACTTCCCCGGTTCTGATCTTGATAGATGCATCAACAGGGATGACAAAGATCCTTCCGTCACCAATCTTTCCAGTATATGCTCCTTTCTTGATGGTTTCAATGACATGATCGACCTTATCTGCAGAGACTAAAATCTCCATCTCTATCTTGGGGATGAGATCTACCTCTATTGTTCCACCCCGGTACTGAAGGCTGATACCTTTCTGCTCTCCCCGGCCCTGTACTTCGGTGATGGTCATTCCGAAATACCCGGCGTCTTCCAATGCTTTCTTAACGGCGTCAAGCCGCTCTGGTTTTATGATGGCTTTTATGAGTTTCATGATTCACCTCTGTTATGATCGTGCCCGCTCTCCATGCTGGGAGATGTCAAGTCCCACATATTCTTCATCTTCCGATACCCGAAGTCCGATTGTCCTGTCTATGATCATCGCCAGGATATAGGTCACCACGAAGGCATATCCGACAGCGATCAGGGCATCAATGGTATTGATCCCAAACTGATACGCATTACCGGCAAGAAGTCCGGTCTTACCAACACTTGCAAATATACCGGTAGCGATTGCACCCCACAGACCACCAACACCATGAATGGCCCATGCATCAAGACTCTCATCAAATCCTTTCTTCAGGCGCCAGAGCAGTGCCCCATAACATATGAGACCGGCTACACCACCGATGACAAGGGATGACGGAACATCGACAAATCCGGCTGCCGGTGTGATACCGACGAGACCGGCAATGGCTCCTGACACCATGCCGACTGAACTTGGTTTCCCACGGATACTGCTTGCAAGCAGCCATGTCAGTGCTCCGGCAGCCGCTGCGGTGTTGGTGACCATGAGGGCGTTTGAAGCAAGACCGTCAGCTGCTATGGCACTTCCGGCATTAAATCCGAACCATCCAAACCATAACAACGCCGCACCAAGCAGAGTCATCGGAATATTATGGGGTTCTATCGAATTTTCTCCAAAGCCCATCCGTTTTCCAATCACTAGTGCAATGGCCAGGGCACCGAATCCTGAACTGATGTGAACGACAGTTCCTCCTGCAAAGTCCAGAGCTCCAAGCGACGCAGCCCAGCCACCACCCCAGGCCCAGTGTGCAAGGGGATCATAGACCAGCGTTGTCCAGAGCAGCCCGAACACCACAAAGGCCGAAAGCCGTATCCGTTCTGCAACTCCTGATGTCAGGATTGCCAGTGTCAGTGCAGCAAATACCAGCTGGAATGCTGCAAACAGGATATCCGGTATGGGAAGAGCTGAAGCTTCCATCCCGACTCCGGAAAGGCCGATATAGTCAGGACCACCGATAAATCCACCAATATCTGAGCCGAATGCGATTGAATATCCGCAAAAGACCCACTGTACACTCACGAGAGCATAACTGAGGAATGCTAGTGCCACCATTGCGATGACATTTTTCCTCCGCACTAATCCTCCGTAGAACAACCCGACCCCTGGAGTCATGAGCATGACCAGGCAGGTAGAGGCAAGTATCCACGCAGTTGCACCACTATCTAGCGTCATTTTTAATCACCTGATTGATCACCAGTATTGCTGATCTCGTAGCAGCCCATGATTATCCTCTCCTTTTTCAAGATCAACTATTGAACTGCTAATTTCAGTCATCCCCAGTGGGTCTAGTCCACATGGGTAGTAAGAAGTTATCTTCCACCATATATAAAATTAATTGTAGCTATACTAAAATTAAAACCCAGTAACATACCGCAGAATCAGATAAAAAGGTAAAATATTTGTTGAATAATGAATAGGCAAAAAATAAGCTTAAGAATTCTTTTTCATCCTTCTTCCATGTCTTTTTTTCTTTTTCCGGTGGCTATCACCCTTCTCATTCTCTTTTCGGATCTTTTCCTTTGCAGCCTCTTCATCTGATGCGCATTCAAGATCTGCCAGGATGTCGAGCGGATCTTTCATCTCATTGACCAGACGTATGATGCGGGATAACCGCTCAACACCGATAAAATGTTCAGCCATTACCCTGGCCAGGGGAGTCAGACGAATGAGACCGTTCTCTTTGGAGATGAGATTCCTGTTTATAAGAAGCTCTTCAACCGGTTCAGATTCACCAACAAGGTACCCTTCGATCTTCTCAATTGAACTCACATCTCCTTTGCATATCACCGCATTTGCAACATACAGTTCAGAGCTCTGTTCAAGATTGTACTGGGGGGCCACCTCTCCCATCTCCCCCTTTAAAAGACCCATGGCTACCTCTTCTTCAGTGAGCCGTGAACCTCTTATATAACTCCCGCCAGGTTCTGCAAGGATTACCACCTTACCAAGATCATGAAAATCAGGACGCCCAGCTCTTCCTGACATCTGGTAAAACTCCTGCACAGTAAGCCATTCAATACCCATGGCAAGAGAGTCAAAAATTACCTGGGATGCAGGAAAGTCAACGCCTGCTGCAAGGGCTGCCGTGGTAACGACGGCACGAAGCTGTCCTTTCTCAAACTTTTCCTCAACCTGGCGACGTTCTGCCTGTGTCAGCCCGGCATGATAGGGAGCAACGCCCTCTCCTATCTTCTCTGCGATAATATGACACCGGGCACGGGAATTTGTGAAGATGATGGTCTGCCCATGATATCCCTTGTCTGATATATGATTATACTCCTCTGCCACAAGGGTACGTTCTGTTGGAATCTTCTGTTCTCGTTCAGAAAATATCAGATACCGCTCCAGGGAGACCGGACGATCATCATACCTGACCAACTTTGAACCGAGCTTTGCAGCCAGTAATTTTGGATGCCCGATGGTTGCACTTAGGTATAAAAACTGTGCTTTCGGAGATGCAAACTTCATCCGTGCGATCAAACCATCAACACGATGACCACGGTCGCGATCTTCAAGCATCTGGACCTCATCAATGATCACCGTGCCAATGTTTGTCAGGGACTCTCCCAGTCTCATGAGATGATCTATCCCTTCATAGGTAGCAACAAGAATCCCGGCATTCCTGTTCCGGTTAGCTGGCCTTCGGTTATCTTTCACCAGAATCCTGCTGGCCCCGGTAATAATTGACACATCAGTGAGATGACCATATTTCTGTGAAAACCGCTCATATTTCTGATAAGCCAGGGCAACAAGAGGAACAAGAAACAGAACCCTGCCCCTCTTTTCAAGGTAATTTTTCAGCCCTGCCATCTCACCGATAAAGGTCTTCCCACTGGCTGTAGCCGAAACCACCAGGAGATCCTTGCCATACAACAACCCTGCCTCTACTGCCAGCTGCTGAACCGGCATTAATGACTCAACGCCACACGCCATTACAAACTCACGGGGAAATGGAAGCTCTTCAATCCTGGCTGTCTGCACAACTGGGTGAGCTTCAAGACGATCATAGAGCGTATGTCCGACTGTCAGCCTATCTGGCTCTATCGTTGCAAGTACCCGGTCAACACTCCTGTACTTTTCCAGAAGTTCATCAAGATGGGAAAGAGCGGATCTTCCAAGCCGGCCCATATGCACCAGCTCCCTGCGCAGTTCCTTGCGGGCACAATCCATGCAGATCTGCTCTTCCTCTCCAAACCCTACAGCGTTCTTTTTGTCAAGTTCTGTGACCCGGTCATCCATCAGACAGAACCTGCAGAGTGATACATACGAATACGGGATTTGAAGATCCTGCAAAAATGATTCAAATGGTTTATCCTTCGCCGTGAGGTAAAGACGGGAACGGCGGAGATGAGTGACCAGATCCTTACTGGGAGTGTTCCGGTATCCCCCGCTTTTCGTATGCCGGATCCGGTATTTTACCGGTCTGATGCCTTTCGGAGTATCAACCAGCTCAAGCATCCCCGTTATCCGGATATGATGCGTATCGATGTATAAAACCCGGTAATATTTCTTCGTCGGCTGGATTATCGCCTTCATGAAGACACCAGGTCATGGATCTCGTAACTAAGATCCGCCTGCTCGAGCTGTTTGAGAAAATCTGTGAAAAATTCATCTACAATCACAATGGCACACGGGATACCATGCAGGGCTGCTTCAACCGATCCTTCACGTGATCCGAAATAGAGATCTGGAACGCGATCAATTTTTTTTAGAGAGACCCATGCTTCAAGACCAACACAGGCAACCACGGTAACCCTGCTGATAACATCCCTTAGAAGATCCAACCTGACCTTTCGCGAGCCGCCCCGTTCCACCCTGGGAACCTTGCAGACAAGAACAGTCGCCTCCCGGTGGGTTATGATTCCCTCAAGACCGGAAACCCCTGCATCTTCACCTTTTGGTGTATCGGAAACTGACAGGCCATTCGCTGACTGAGGCTGCTTTGAGGCATAGAGGAGACCATTTTTCATATACACCCCGACGGGATCACCTCTTTTTAAATCCTCCGCTGCAATGGCTGTCCAGACCGAAACCTGTTTAATGACATCATTTCGGATATGCCGTGCATATGTTTCAAGAACTTCTGCATGGTGCAGGATCCACTCAACACCTTCCCTTGTGACTTCATACCTGCCCCGGCCTGGTGCCTTAAGCATACCTTCTTCAGTCAGTTCCCTGACATATTCCGAGATCGCCTGGGGAGTAACCCCAAGACCTGCCGCTATCTCCTGCTGCCGTATTGCAGGCTGATGTGCTGCGATATCAACCAGGATTTGAAATCTGGTAACATCACGCTTATTTTTTAGGATGGTGTATCCTGGATCATTCTCATTCATCCAAAACGACCAGACCCTGACCTTTTACATCCAGATGTGGAATTCTCTTCGCGATCCCTTTTATAATCACAGGTGAGACTCCGAATTTTCTCGCAATGTCATTTATGGAGCAATTTCCCCGTAACAGTTCAGCTTCCACACTATCACCTTTCATTTTGAGATCATCCCCATTCGTGAATGCAATTGCAAGAAGATCCCCGAGATCTGAAAAATTACACTGAAAGTTAGCACGGACCTTACAATAATTCGCTCTGTATTCCTTCTCCGGCTTCTTACCTGGTTCAGGCATTCTCCATTTCTCCTCTATAAGATTTCCTTTCCGAAGCAGGAGCAGCCCATCTCTGACGTAATCTGTTCCGACTACATCACCCAGCTCCGTACGGGTCATCCAGTTCTTATTCAGGAGTTCGAGAATTTTCTTATAATGAGTATTATTAAATACCACGAAAAGGGGAACCAGCTCTACCGGATCATTCACAATCCGCACATGACCCGTCAATTCAAAACCCTATTATAATAACGTTGGATAAAAAATTAAAGGTTACTTGTACAAAAATGCCAAAACAGGGTCATATCATTATAAGGGGGATTGTCCAGGGGGTTGGTTTCCGTCCGTTCGTGTACGCCCGGGCTATTGCGCATGGAATCCGCGGCTCAGTCTGTAACACCGGATCAGAAGTTCAGATAGATGCCTGGGGAGATAATTTTGACGATTTTCTGAGTGATCTGAGAAAAGGTCCGCCACTCTCCACCATCGACTCAGTTGAAGTGCACCCGCTCTCAGGGGATTCACCGAAATCCTTTCATATACTGAAAAGTCATGATGGTGTCAGGACAGGTCTTATTCCTCCGGACATTGCCACCTGCCCGGACTGTATCAAAGATATCTTCACCCCAAACGGGAGGTATGAAGGATATTTTGCGACATCCTGCGTGAACTGCGGACCCCGGTATTCAATCATCAAAACCCTGCCATATGACCGGGAAAGAACGGCAATGGATGAGTTTCCACCCTGTGGAGATTGTTCAGAGGAGTATTCAGATCCCTTCAGCCGCAGACATCATGCCCAGACGATCGCCTGTCAGATCTGCGGGCCAGAACTAGTTCTTCATTCTGGAACCGGTGCAGTGATCAAAGAACAAAGCCCGATTAAGAGAACTGCACAACTCCTTGATCAGGGATCCATTATTGCTATTCGGGGAATCGGCGGGTTTCATATCGCATGCACCGGCGATATGGCCAGGACATTAAAAGAGCGTCTTGGCAGAACTGAACAGCCCTTTGCCATCATGGCCAGAAAAGAATGGATTCTTGATAATACATCCATATCTCCCGATGAAGAAAAGATCCTGCAGAGTGAGATCTCCCCAATCGTAGTTCTGGATAAAAAAGATCCCAACGCATTGGATAATGTCAGTAATCTTCACACTATCGGGTGCATGGTACCTTATACCGGTCTGCACCATCTTCTCTTCTCCTATCTTTCAGCACCATATCTTATCATGACCAGTGCTAATGCACCCGGTTATCCGATGATTACGACATTAGCCGAGGCATTGAGTAAACTTTCCAGAATCACCGATTATTACCTCACCCATACCCGTGATATCATGAACCGCTGTGATGACTCGGTCATCAGAAAAGGACATATAATCCGTCTTTCACGGGGATATGCACCGAAGAGAACAAAGATAGATCTTGGTAATACCGCCATCCTTGGAACCGGACCAGAACTGAACACCACCGTAACCCTCTATACCCAGGGGTTTTGTATAACCTCACCCCACATCGGCAATGTCAGAAATCCAGGGACCTATGCATACCTGAAAGAGACAACTTCCTGCCTGTGTAATCTGATGCAGCCTGATATCAAAATCATCGCTCATGATCTTCACCCGCAGTTCCTCTCAACCAGATATGCAAAAGAATTGAGTGACGAGACCGGGGCCCTTCTTGTTCCGGTCCAGCACCATGAGGCTCACATCGCTGCATCATGTCAGAAAGAGTGTATCGGAATCGCAATCGATGGGGTGGGGTACGGAACAGACGGGACGATCTGGGGCGGTGAGATATTCCAGGGTTCTGCTCCGCACTATTCCAGAGTAGGGCACCTTATGCCGGTGCTGATGCCGGGAGGGGATCTGGCTACTATCTGGCCTGAACGGATGTTGTATGGTATTCTTCCTGATGAACAGACCCATCAGTTACTTTTGTCACGGGGATGGAAAGAACAGGATCTTTCCATATTAGAGAAACAAGTCTCAAAACGGTTCAATACCGCTGTCACCTCAAGTACTGGCAGGATCCTGGATGCGGCAGCTGCACTCCTGGGTATTTGCAGGAAAAAGACATACGACGGAGAGCCTGCGATGAAACTTGAGTCAGCCGCCTATGGAGCATCTCCGGAGACCTGGGAGATTCCGCTTACCAGAATTGGTACGGCTGAGGTACTTGATACACCTTCACTTCTTAAACAAGCCAGAGATCGGTTTATGTCTGATCCAAAAGATTCTCAAAATATTCAGCAGATCGCAGCATCTATCCAGTATAACCTGGCACGAGGGATCGGAGTAATTGCCTGTAACGCCGCTGCAAGTGCAGGACTACAAACCATTGCGTTATCCGGGGGCGTTGCATATAACGAGATGATCCGGAATACTATCCGGGAGACGGTGCATAAAAACGGCTACCAATTGTGCATAAACCATGATATGCCACTTGGAGACGGGTGTATCTCCTTTGGTCAATGTGTATATGCCGGCAAAAAAGAGATTTTATGAGGCTGGTTTCAGCATAACTTTTGGAATCAGCTTCATCTCATTCGGACGTATCGTCACATTTACGGTCTTCTTCTGATACCCTTCTTTCTGGAATGTGAGCGAACGGGAACCAGCCGGCACAATCAGGGTGGCAGGGGTCGTTCCAAGATAAAGGTCACCCATATGCACCTCAGCTGCGGATGGCTGTGAGGTCACCATGACAAATCCGGACGGGCCTGTCGGGTAGTCACCAACGACCCGGATGATCTCCGGTTTTCTCTCAACCGATGAGTAATTATCACTGATTACTTCAAGCGTTACCGTATACCGGCCGATACCACCGTACACATGGGTTGGATTCTGAACTGTTGAGAGTGTTCCATCTCCAAAGTCCCATCTCCACTTCTTCGGAGTTCCCGTGGAATGATCTGTAAAGTTCACGGTTAGTGGTGGTGTCCCGGTCATAGGCTGTGCAGTAAAGGCTGCAATAAGCGGTTCAGGCTCTACTGTTGGGATATGGGTTGGTTCCTCAGTCGGGGTGGGAGTAGGTTCACCGGTTTGTGTTGGGATTGGAGTCGTTGGAACAGGAGTCGGCCCACTAGTTAGTGTAGGTGTCGGGACCGGAGTTGTCGGAGCAGGGGTCGGTTCACCGGTTGGTGTAGGTGTCGGAATCGCAGAGCCCACAGTGACATGGCCGGGCTGAATGGTTACAGATACAGGATTTCCATTATCATCCGTCAGCTCGGTTATTGCAATCTGAACCTCGGATGAACCATCTGCCAGACCTTGTACGTTCAGGGTGGCCAATTTTACCGAACTTGCTCCTGCTTTAATCTGATCAGTAAGGTCTACTGCAACAATACTGACTGTAGAAGCAGGGAGCGTTGACGCTGAATTCATACTAAAGGCTGCAGGAAAATTAACCGATGAAAATTCTGCAGAACCTGCAGGGTTCATGGATACCTCAAGCTGATATCCCGCTAATCCACTGGAAGCCTGATCCAGCATAATATCAATACTCCCGGAAGAACCGGAAGTTACCAGAGTCAGATCTGTCGCAGATAATGTAGCTGCGTGAACGCCGGCCCCCAGAGAGAGAAGGAGGACGAGAACACAGATACCAAAATTTTGTCCTTTCATTTCATTCACCTGTCCGTCCCATCGTGCAAGATGGTGCTGAAATTGCTAAACATCTTCTCATAAAGGGAAGATAATTCAGGGATACTGAACATATTCAACCGTCCTGTTCAGAGAGAAGTATGGCTCTTCATAATGATAGGTCTGAATCACTGCAAGGCCATTCTTGATCTCAAGGGTGTCATTCCATGGTTCATACCCTTCCTTTTGTAAGGTCAGGTTATGCATTCCGACAGCGAGGTTCATAACCATGATATCCGTCTTTCCAACCGGGGTATCATCAATTGTGACATTCACCAGCTCCGGATATGAAACGATGTATGCTGCACCGGTCTGTGGCGGATTTGCAGATAATTCTCCTATCTCGGCGAGGTGTGGCATCATCACAAACCCGGAGATGAAGGTTGGAAGGACATCATCAAGGATCGATATCGGAGAGACAACATCGTAATAGCCCTCCTTATGAAGCCGGAGCTGATAATCCCTGGACGTAAGATTGGTGAGAAATGCAGGAGTTACACCCTGATACGCATTGTTCAGGTATACTTCTGCTCCGTCAGGTACAGAAAAAATCGTAACATTGTTTTTTGCTCCCCGAACAGGAAGGTGCATCGGCTTTACCGTGATAAAACCGGCTTTTTCTGTGGTATTGGTATATTCACTGTTCGATGCCGTCAGAGATACCGTGTACACTCCGGGAATCCGATAAATATGCTGGGGATTCTGAAGAGGAGATGTGTTGTCACTCGAACCATCACCAAAGTTCCACATGAATTTCGTTGGGTATCCAGTGGAGTTATCGGTAAAGAAAACGGTCATGGGAGCAGATCCCTCCTGAAGCTGGGCAGTGAAATCTGCAACGACCGTCGGAACCGGTGTGGGGGTCACGGTTGGTGTTACTTCAACTACCGGAGTGTTTTCCTGAATTTCCGGAGTTACTTCAGGGGTAGGTACCTGGGTAGAGGAGGACTGGGGCGTCTGGACCGGGACTGGTGCTGTGGTCTGGCTCCCGACTGTGATGGTTGCAGGAGTAAGTTCTACAGAAATGGGGTTTCCATTATCATCGGTGATTTCGGTGATATTGAGTGTAAGGGTTGCGACACCCTCAGACAATCCTTCAATGCCAAGTGTACAGATTTGTACCTGCCCTGTCCCAGCCTCAACCTTCATCTCAAGATCCAATGCAGATACTAACACCTTTTCACCAGGTGCTCCCTCTACAACTTTAATTCCAGCCCATTCAGGCATGGTTACTGAAGATACCTGTGCAATCCCGGCTGGAGCAAATGACGTGGTAAATTTATAACCGGCAATTCCTCCAGGAGCTGAATCCAGAAGAACGGGAAGTTCAACTTTTTGTCCGACGGTACTGATTCCGATATCCTCAAGGGATATCTTATCAGCACATACTGTTCCACAAAGGAACAATGAAACCATACATATGGTCAGAATGCTTGTAAGGAATTTGTTTTTCATGAGATCACCTGAAATGAAAGGTTACCAGATGAGATTGAAATACTCAACAATATCATCGGTATCAATCCGGTTGTTGTGATTATAGTCAAATGGCGGAACCGGCATGCCGGCAAATCCACCTGAAACCCAGGTGTTAAAGAACACGGTAACATCTGCGGTGTTTACAACCCCGTTGCCGTCAAAGTCATCGATGAGTCCGTCATGCACACCAGGAGGCCAGATATCAGCAGGCTTATTGGAGTATCCAGGGAGAGGACTGACTGCATATACGTGAATATCAGCAGGGACTCCTGTCAAAGACATAAAAGAAGAACCATACTGAGCAATCGATGTTCCATTCAGCCTCAAATCTGCATCTCCTGCAGAAATTCCAGTCAGACTGATATTTCCTAATGATATATTTCTGGAACCGGCTGGAAGCATTCCACTATCCTTATACCCTGACAAGGTAATCGAATCAAACGCCGGACTTACTGAATACGTGAAATGATCTACCCATGATGGAGATGTTGCCCAGTTTCGGATATGTGCCCGTGCTGAATTATTCAGATCGATTTTTACCGTATACGAAGAAAGCCCGTAGTCTGCTTTACTTAAAACAACATTCAGAACCCGGTAGTTGAGATCCTCAGTAATAAGAGTTATATTTTGAGGAACGAAGTAAACCTGACCAGATGAATCTGCAGATGTAATATTTACATACCGATACCCGATTCCGGTTGCCCCATACTTATTCCAGACTTCCAACATGACATTCCACACTGCAGTAGAATTGAATACATGACTCACAGATGACAGCCCTGAGACATTCTGACTGCCATCAGTGAAATGCCAGTTCCAATTGACCGGAGAACCTGAAGATTGATCAGTAAACAGGATACTCTGTCCGACAATCCCCGAGGGCGGGGTTGCACTAAAGTTCACAATGATCGGGGGGTATACACCTATCCAGTCGGTATACAACCCACCAGTTGTTCCGGAACCATAAGTAGTATTGGTAATCTGCAACACTGGCGTGTAATCTCTGACCGTGTAGTATTTGTGTGATGTATTGAACCAGGTATTATCAGCCGGCCACCCGGCTGCTCTGGTCTGAGTTGTTGTATTCGAATCGCCAAAACTCCATACGGCTGAATCAATCAGCGTGCCATCAGTGGTATTACCAAGGAACGTGACATTAAGAACCGGAGTGCCATTAACCGGATTTTCTGATGTCGGGGGAAACGTGCTATTCCCAAATAATATTTTGGGTGTCATATTTCCATTGACGGTTATCCAATCAGTATAATTCGCACTCGCGACATGACCACAATCATTTGTAACGGTAAGGTTCACCGTGTATGTCCCGGCGGTGTTATATACATGATAGGGGTTTTGAGAGGTATTCGAACCACCATCACCAAATCTCCAATCCCAGGATGTTGGCACTCCCGCAGAGGTATCAGTAAACTGAACACCCAGTGGAGCTGTGCCAGCTCTGGGTGAAGCCGTAAACCCGGCAGTCACATTTCCACTAACCAGAACATAACCAGGCTGGGTGTACGTATTGGAACCAGCTGCATTTGATGCTGTCAGACTAACTGTGTATGTTCCAGCATGCTGATAGGTATGGGTTACGTTCTGGGTAGTACCATTCCAAGAGTTATCGCCAAAATTCCACTGCCATGCGGTGGGAACCCCATAATCAACTGTACCGACAGGGGAAGTATCATTAAAGGTCACGGTAAGTGGAAGACACCCGATTCGTGGAGTGGTTGTACTATTCACAAACCTTGCTAACGGAGGAGCGAGAACCCGAATCCGTTTTGAACCGACGATATTCGTATTATTATCACAACAGGTTCCCGAAGGAGCGGTCATATTTACCGTGTATGTTCCCTGCTGAGAGAACAGGTGATGAGTCGTCTGCCCTGTCTGGTTTGCAGAACCATCAGCGAAATGCCAATTATAGGAAGTGGGCGTGTAATTCACTGCATATCCACTGAAAGTTATGTCTGTGTTTATAGGAACATCAATCGGATCCGCTGTGTTATTATACCCTGCTACGGTGAAGTTTGCACTTGTATATGGATTACAGAAGGTAATACTAACCGGATCGCTCACGAGTATACTCGTATATGTATAGAGTGTTAAGGTTGCCTGGTACGTCCCTGGACTAGTATAATTATGGCTTACCACCATCGGTATTGCTCCGGTATCATTTACCGGAGTGCCATCACCAAAGTTCCATATCCTGTTCAGAATATTTCCTGAACCGGTTGTCGTTTCAGTGAAATTTACAGTCAGATTAGGCTCTCCCGTCCCACAAACAGGGCTGGCACTAAATGAAGGAACAAGTGATGGCTGTCCGAATTTCATGACAAAGGCATCAAAGCTGCCCTGGAAATCTCCACTAAAGTTCCCCCCAATATAGAGTCTATCACCATAAACCGTCTGGTTAATCCACTTGTACACAGGGAATGCTTCCCGTTCACAATCGCTTCCGCATACCAGGTTAAGCATTGTTGGAGAACTGGTGTATCCGGTAACAAAACTGGTATTTCCATCAGGAGATATCGCAACACCCCTGCTGACATCATCGCGGTAACCTCCGAACAGGGTTGATGACTCAGCAGAGCGGCCGTCACTCTTAATCACCGTCAGAAATCCGTCCTGACCACCAGATGCCTGTTTAATGGTATTGATGAGTCCACTCCGGGGGATCTGGGATGAGCGACTGTAACCGGTGACAAACGCACGGAATGATGAATCAACTTTGATATCATATCCCCAGTCATCCATACTTCCTCCGAGATAGGTAGAATAGATAAGTCCCGTTCCATCAGAACCAAATTTCGTTACATATGCATCTTTTTCAAATGCATCATATGGCCATCCCTTTACCGTCTGTAATGCCATATTCGTGACTGGGAAATCAGTAGAGGCTGTCGCTCCGGTAACATATGCACTTCCTGCAGAGTCAACAGCAACCGCTTCACCATAGTCATACCCGGTTGATCCACCCAGATAAGTCGCGTAGATTGGCGGAATGCCTGCCTGGAAGTTCATTTTAAAGAGGAATGCATCCTGCCCTCCCTTGATGGATTTTTGATACCCCGGTACTCCGGCAGGGAGCAGATTTGTTGAACTTGTTGTTCCGGTGATATATGCCATGCCCTGACCGTCAACCGCAATACCATTTCCATAGTCCTGCCCGGAACCTGAAATGTATGTAGAGTATTCCAGAACCTGACCAGTCGGGCTGATTTTTACTGCAAATGCATCACCCATCACAGCATCCGGATTTGGTGCAGTCTGATACGCATTCGGGGTTGTTGGGAAAACCTGTTCCAGTTTCTTGTAAGGACTGTTCCCAACCGTCTGACCAGTCAGATACACCGCATTCAGACTGTCAAGGGCGATATCATTCGCCTGATCGGCAAAATTTCCTCCAAGATAATCAGACCATCTGATAATTGCGCCGGTCGGATCCAATTTTATAACAAATGCATCATTTGACCCATGAAGCCTGTCACCATAGGCAAACGGAAGCATTATTGGAAAGTCTTCAGAGAATGTGTCTCCAGTCACGTAAATATTCTTCAGGGAGTCAACTGCTATTCCCCTGCCAAAGTCTGCCTTATCTCCACCCAGATACGTTGAAAATGTGATGGATGCATTTCCAGTTGTCTGGTTGATCCCAATTTTGGTTATGAATGCATCCCGACTGTTATGACAATATGAACCATTAAATTTAAGATATGCAGTATTAATGACCGTTGGATCTCGTAACGGAAAATTACAGGACGACGTATATCCGGTCACATACACATCCCCCGAAGAATCCCTGGCAATATCCATACCATAATCTTCGAGATTTCCCCCAAGCAAGGTGGAATATTCTAGGTACGGATCAATTATGAGCGGATAGACAGGATCATATTCTCCAATAGTATACCCGACCTCACCATTTTCAAAAATCTGGTATGAAGACTCAACCTCAATGGTATTACCATCAATTACCTGGTACGAATAGGGAGCACGCTCGGTCAGATTACCAAACGATGTAACTACCTGCAGGGAACCATCTTCTGTGAGCGATAACCCCTCGTTTCCTCCATAAATGAGTCGGATGGCATTGGGATCGGCGCCTTCCCGGACGGTGAACTCCCGTTTGAGAACACCCTGCTTTCCGGAATAGGAGAGATCAATTCCAGGAAGTATTTCGCGATACCGGATGCCCCCATACCAGGGAACATACTGCTGCCAGTCTGACTCATTCTTCCCGATGAGGAAGTTTGCATATCCATCAAGTTTGTCAAATGCCTCAACGGTGACGTTCTCTTCAGCATCTGCAACTGTTACAATCACCGGAGTAGTGACATTCTCTCCACACTCCTCACAGTCACCGGACGGACCACTTACCAGAAGAGCATCTTTGGTAAAATCAAATGAAAATTCAGAACTTTTCACCTGATACAGAATATCTTCGTGTGCCTGTCCGACATTTTCGATAAACTGCACCGGATGTGCAGAAATATCAGTATAATTTATTTCCTGATTATCTGCCATCACAATGCAGCATAAGAGAATACATAAGAGCGCAGCAAGCACTCCTTTAGATATGTTCCGGTTCATCGCATCCTAACCCCCAAGTCCATAATTGACCCCATGGTAAAACTCCTGCATATTCTTTTAATTCAGTATTTATCCGAGAATCCCGCCTCAGATAAAAACACTGGATTATGCAGGGTCAGTTCTCCCGTAAGACACCAGTTTTATGCCATGTACAATATGACAAGGATATTTTTTATTGACGTATAATATTTTCTAAAAAATATTAGAGCATCGGTGCGTTTATGCAGAATTAAAGAGCATGCAAAACAGGTGGTGCGAACAAAAAGATTTGCAGATTTGAAATGCTTTGTGAAATAAAAGATAATGGATAAAATTTTTCCTTTACATTCATCTTAAACAGACGATGGTTCCTCTTCGTCAGCCGGAGTGGTAACTTCCCGCTTCATGGATGGGAAGAGGATCACCTCCTTGATTGAGGTATTTCCTGTTATCAGCATAACAAGCCGGTCAATACCAATCCCGACACCTCCCGTCGGTGGCATGCCATACCCAAGAGCATTGACAAAATCGTAATCATGCATCTGGGCCTCTTCATCACCAAGCCGCCGCTTCTCTTCCTGAGCCTCAAACCGTTCCATCTGATCCAGGGGATCATTCAGCTCGGAGAACCCGTTGGCAAGCTCCATTCCGGCAATGAACAGTTCAAACCGTTCGACAAATCCCTCTTTTTCCCGATGAGACTTTGCCAGTGGTGAGTTTTCAACAGGAAAGTCGGTGATGAAGGTCGGTTGTATCAGTTTATCCTCGACAAGAGCTTCGAAAAAGAGGACCAGCATCTCACGTTGTGTGTGGACATCGTCAATACCATCAACGCCTTTCTCTTTCCCGATCTTTTTCAGACTCTCCAGATCATGAGCAAAGATATCAACCTTCCCAATGGTCCTCACAGCCTCTTCCATGCTCATGACCGTCCAGGGTGCTTTGTATGAAATGGTATTTTCTTCAAATGCCACCTCATATGACCCGGTCACGTCGTGGACAATGCTGCTGATAATACCTTCGGTCAGTTTCATCATATCAGTGTAATCAGCATATGCCTGGTATATCTCAACCATAGAGAATTCCGGGTTATGACTGGTATCAATGTCCTCATTTCTGAAGTTTTTCGCAACCTCGAAGACTTTCTCAAAGCCACCTACAACCAGTCTTTTCAGGTATAATTCGGGAGCGATCCGGAGATAGAGTTTCTGGCCAAGGAAATTATGAAAAGTTGTGAAGGGCCGTGCATTTGCTCCTCCATAGAGGGGCTGGAGAGTCGGGGTCTCAAACTCAAGAAATCCCTGCCCGGTAAGGTAATTTCTCAGCAGCGATATGATCCTGCTCCGTGTCCTGAATGTCTCCCGGCTCTCTTCATTGACGATGAGGTCCAGATACCGCTGCCGGTACCGTTTCTCAAGATTGGTCAGACCATGAAACTTCTCCGGCAGGGAGCAGAGTGTCTTGGTAAGAAGGATAATATCATCGACAAAAATGGAAATCTCCCCTACCTTAGTCTTGAAAATTCTCCCGGTTACCCCGATGATGTCCCCCCTCTCAATTGAGGATTTAAACATCTGGAATTTCCCTTCAGGAAGAGCGTCCTTGCGGATATACAACTGAATTCTTCCAGTCTCATCACGGAGGTCTGCAAAAAACGTCTTTCCATGATCCCGCACACCATATAACCGGCCTGCCGTGATCACCTGATCTGATGACGGATCATGCCCTACTTGTGTATATTTTGCTCTGATTTCTGCTATTGTGTGTGAACGCCTGAACTCATGAGGGTACATCGGTACCCCGGCCTCGATGAGTTGCTGACGTTTCGCCAGTCTTTGATCATCAAACTGAATAGATGGATTATCCTGCATGAAAAACTCCGATATTTCAGGTGTAATGAGGAGTCGATATTTTCCTCATATCCCATGCCCTGATCTAAACTCTCTACATATTGCCCGGCACGGTATATATCATCACGGAAAGAAGGAGAAGGGATCTGTTCATCCTCTTCTTGAGAAGAGGACCAGTACAAGAGCCAGAACTGCGATGATCACTGGAATCGCCGGTCCCGGAGTCCCTTCTGCCTTTTCCGATTCGGGCGTGAGGACAGTATTTACCTGCAGAACCTGACCAGGGATCAGTTCTACCTGTGATGAGTAGTCTTGGTATCCTGCAAGGAGCAACCGGTAAGTATGTTTCCCTGTGCAGACTGTGTCTATGGTTGCCGGCGTAACCCCAACAAGTGAACCGTCAATATATACCTCTGCGCCTGCCGGTTCGGTATTCAGGATAAGTTTTCCACAATCCTGGGGCATGGGGCTCGGGTTCAGTCTGGCTGAAACCGGCGTTACCTCACCTGCCCGTATATCAACCATTGTTGAGTAGTCCTCGTAATTTCTGATACTCATGTAAACTTTGTGCTGGCCTGGACTCATACCGGTCAGTTCAAGCGGCCTGCCGGTCTCTGTCATTCCTCTGAACTGATCATCCACAAATACTGAGGCTCCGGGAGGATCTGATGTGATGACAAGTGCTCCGTCAGATGTTTTTGTCACCGGTGTTAAGGCAGTTTCAATTACTGTTACCTGACGGTTGCTGACCACTACCCATTGCTCATAATCTTCAAACCCCGCCCTCGTAATATGGACACGGCGTTTTCCAGGCGGGATATTTCCTATCACTGTGTTCGTGGTCCCGGAAAAAACCCCGTCCACATACACCGATGCTCCACCGGGGGTTGTACTGACCTGCAGGGATCCCGCTCCGGAACGGATCGTCATATTCGCATGAAGCCTGGTTACCTGGCCGGGAAGAACATCAATATTGACCACATACGGCTCAAATCCGGAGAGAAAAAGAGAGACCAGATGTGTCCCGGTACTGATATCCCGGTAAGTCCAGGGAGTCATCTGACCCATGCCATTATCCACCGTGACTAAAGCTCCTGAAGGAGAAGATGTAACTTCAAGTGTTCCAAATGGAGAGATTGGGATTAATGAGACCTTTATGGGAACTACCTGACCGGCAGCAGGGGTTCCTGCAATATTCTGTTCCCATATCTCAAATCCCTGCATCATAACCCGGATCCGTGTTCCATCTGTCTGATTACGGGCAGGTATCAGAACCGGAGTTTCTCCCATAAACTGTGAGCCGATAAAGACATCTGCCCCCTCAGGAACTGATGTCACTTCAAAATATCCTATCTTCTCTTCCGCCATTGCAGCGGGAAACAGGATACAACACATACAGACACAAAATACAGGAAAACAAATTCTAAAGCTCTGAAATAAATGAATATCCATATTGAACATATCAGTATTCGTCAGGCCAGATAATAGAAGATTTGATTGACCAGAGGGAGGACTCTGAGAACCTTATATTTCATGGATACATAGCTCATCAAACAGGAAAGCGTCCTGAAGAGGGGCTCCTGTCTGGTCTTCAGATCCGGGGGGGATCTGTCAAATGGGGTGCATGAAGGTACTTGTTTTGTGTGTGGTACTTGGGTATATCTGCCTGAGCTCATGCGCTATGAAGACAGATACTACATCCCTGACATTATCTTCTGATAACTCAACCATAGTATCCTGCGTTGGATCTTTGCAGACCGAAGGGGATCTTCTGGTCAGAAGTAATGGTATTCGAGAAGTATTCGGTGCATCAGGAAAAGGTATCAAAGTTGGAGTCATCGGAAACGGAGCAGAGTCCCTGGAACTGTCCCAAAAGATGGGAGAACTGGGACCAGTAACCCTGTATGAGAGAGGGACTGGAGATGAAGGGACGGCAATGCTTGAGATCATCCATGACATTGCACCTGATGCAGAACTCTGTTTTCATGCGTATGGAGGAAATTCAGACGATTTTAAACGGGCAGTTTCAACACTGGCTGATGCCGGATGCCGGATCATCTGTGATGACCTCTATTTTTTCAAGCAGCCATTTCTCGAAGATGGTGACGTTGCAGATCATATCAGGGAGGTCTTGAAATCTCATCCGGATTGCATCTATGTTACCGTTTCAGGCAATTTTGCCTCACTTCATTATCAAAAGTCCTGGAAACCGGGTTTAAATATCGGACCAGAGCAGACGGTCCATGACTTTGGTGAAGGATATTCTGCAATTCCCATGATCCTCAAACCTGATGACGAGGTTATAATTACCTTACAGTGGGATGACCCATGGGGAGGTGCGGTTCATGACTATGACCTCTTCCTCACCGATCCTGCAAAGGGTGAGGTCGTTGCAACGAGTATGAATATTCAGGAAGATACTGGAGAACCGTTTGAACATCTGGTCTACAGAAATGAAATGAACGAATCCAGGCGGATATCATTGTCAATTATACGGAACGGTGAAAATATCACACCGAATATTCTTGAAATGTATATCAGGAATATCGATCCACGCCAGGTTGAATCAGAGGTCGTAAAGGATCCAGTAGATTCCATTTTTGGCCACGCGGCACTAGAAGAAGTGGTAACGGTAGGATCAGTCGGGATTGGAACACCGTATTCTGTCTCACCGGATTCATCCCAGGGGCCGGTTACTATCCGGATACCTGAACCATCCAGACGGTGGAAACCGGATATCTGTGCACCGACAAATGTACAGGTCAGCGGTGCCGGAAGTTTTCCGGTTCCATTCCCCGGTACAAGTGCCGCAGCACCCCATGTTGCCGGAGTCATCGCACAATTATTGAGCTCTTTTCCTGATGTGTCACGGGATGACCTCTTGAAAGCATTGTATTCAAATGCGTTTGACCTGGGAGAACCTGGCTGGGACCCAACCTATGGATATGGGTTGATCGATGCTGTAAAAGCGTTTCAGTTCCTGTTGGAAGGTAGAAATCAGTAAACAAGCTTCTATGATTCATTGTCATAGTATACCCTAATCACTCCGGTGGGGGGCTTGAATAGTATACACCGAACGAATCTGCATCTCAAGATGTTCTTTTGGAAGAGCTCCTGAAACTGTATGAATAATCGTACCATTCTGAAAGAAAAACAGGGATGGTATAGCTGATATTCCAAACTGATATGCAATCTGCTGATTTTCATCGGTATTACATTTGGCAAACCGGATTCTTCCGGCATATTCTGCCGCCAGCTGTTCGATAACCGGAGCAAGCATCCGGCAGGGGCCACACCAGGGAGCCCAGAAATCAATGATAAGATTTGGGTTTTCACGGATTATCCTGGAAAAATTTTCCTGCGTGACGATAAGAATTCCTTCATGGGCCGATGTCGGGGTCATTATGCGCTGTTTGATCTCCTCCATTCTTTTTGCCCGTAACCGCTCAAGTTCCTCATCCATAGGTGATGATTGGCTTGGTGTTGGTTTAAAAATTCGCATCAGAGAAGCGATAGATATATATCTTCATCCGAGAGACATTCATATCCACTTTTAGCGAGGTGGGGTAGTCAGGATATCCCGACGGGCTCATAACCCGTAGACCGATGGTTCAAATCCATCCCTCGCTATACTTCTTTTCAGGTATTCTTCGTATGATTCCTGACATTCACCAGGATTGCATTCAGGTAATCAGGAAGGCAGGCCTTTTAGATAATATCTGTTCCCTGAGAAAGAGAAATCTCATCATCAAAGATTATAATCACAGTATATCCTGTTTTTATGTCACCCTGGATGATCTCCGTAAGGTTATCATCTGGGATTGTTCCAAAAAGTCTGATATCAGTGATGAGATAAAAAAAGAACTCATAATTCACCTGAAAAATACAGGTGCCTGTGCAGGATATCGAATTATCAGTAGTACCATTAGCCAGGTAATAAACGGGCAGACAAGAGACCCGAAATATTCCAACATAATAAAGCCCCTTCCTGAACTCATCCAAACAGGAATACTCTGTGAATCTGCTGATATTTCTGAATCTCTGGACACATATCTGGATGCTTTACACAGGACATTGTCAGGGGTTTTTTACAGGACCTATGGAGAGAGTGATCGGGAGAGACGTGAACTCCTGGTCCTTTCCGGCATTCTGGAAACCGTTACAAAGAAAATTTTCGAAAGCAGTGGCATTGATTTTTACACGGTCCCGGAACATTCCTGGATCAGTTATCTTGTGACATGTGGATCTGCGATCCCAGGCTATCTGAAAGACAAACCTCCTTACTTACCTGATCCGGTAACTCATTCCATGATGGTAAGAGAAGGGTGCTCTCTCCCGGTACCTGAGCCTATCCGGATACATCTCATAGACCCGGTCATTCTCGTTCGTGCGTTCAGCCGTCTGATAACGCGGGTCAGAGATCGGAACACGGGAAAGAAGGTTTATATTGCCAGTAACTGCGATATCTCATCTCTTATCTCATCACCGGTCTTTTTCCATGTAATCCGGTACATAAACGAATCAGAGGGAAATCCTGTTGTCATTGATCCGCAATCGGGCGATGGTGAATTATTGCTTCTTCTTCTCAGATCACATACCGGAAAAGAGGATTCTCCCCGTGATCGGTTCAGCAGAATTGCAGATACTGTCTTCTGTTCAGATCCCTCGTTTTCTTCAGTTCTGCTGACCAGGTTCGGGCTGATACTCCATGCAATCGATGGTGATTTACGGCACCCGGACCTCTTTCAGCTCTGTGAGAAAGAACAGCTGGATATGTTCCGGTCACATATCAGGGTTGGAAATATCCTCTTTTCCAAAGAGATTGCGAATGAATATCTCTCAGTGCACGAGGCACAGGCAGCCGTTCATTCGCTGAGACCATCTGATGAAGATTGGCTGGAAAACATACCTCGTCCTGCCATGCTCATCACCGCTCCATGCAGACAAAAAGCCATGAAAGATCCGGAAGTACACCAGTACTTGTGTAAACACTTTTCATCCTATTCCTATGATGCGATGACTGCATTGTATACTGCAGAATATGCAATCAGAATGCATCACCGCTCATTTATTTTTCTCCCGTCAGCATGGCTTTCTGATATGCATGCGGGACCATTCAGGAAGATGATCCGGAGAAGCAGAGTGACTCAGATCATCCTGGATGAACATCCATCGGAACGGGATCTGTCTGATACATGGTCATGCATATGTGCAGGAAATATTTCGTCATCAATCGGGATCACCCGGTTTACCAATAACGGATGTATGGTATCATATCATCTGAACCGGGATGATCTGCCGGGAGAAGATGGCTGGAACCTTGAAGATCCATTGGAGAGAGTCGTTCTGAGTTATCTCCTGAAAGATTCGGTATCACTCTCTGAGTACTGTCTTGGAGCTCTCTATACACCAGAAGACCTGTCTGAACACAACCATGACGGGTGCTGGATATCACTTAAAGACACTTCGGATGGAATGCTGATTACCTCAGGAGATACTTATGAGAACGCTGCAGATATCATCATAAAGGGCCCGGATGAATACCTTGAAGGCCTGCTTGGATCATCCCTGATCAGGTGGTACTACAGGTATATGAGTAAAAACCAGCCTTCTCTCCATCCGGAACAACTCATCGCTGCTATCCCGGTTCATCAGCCAGACTGGTATTCCCCTGAAGAGATGGAGCATGTCAGGCAGATTACCAAATCTTTACATAGGCTGACCTTTCTTAAACAGAGACGTGAATGTGCCAGATCCTTTCATGACAAGGAGAGAATCAGAAAAAATATTCAGCAGATAGAAGAGGTGATAAACAAAGAAGTATGCTCCCTGTACCAGATCCCAAAAACCCTGCAGGACCGGCTGGTCATACGAGATGGGGGAATGATTCATCACTTCCTGAGATGATCATCTCTTCATGATTATCAGGCAGTTTTTCATTCCGGGGATCGCTCACAGCTCATACCTTCTGGGCGGGGTTTCCTCCTGCATGATCATCGATCCAGCCAGGGATCCGGATATCTACATTCAGGCAGCTGATGAAGAAGGATTTAGAATTACCGGGATTCTTGAGACACATCTGCATGCAGATTTCATATCAGGTCACCTCGATCTCCATGAAAGAACCGGTGCACCAATCTATGCTCCAAAGAGTGCCGGATGTGTATTTCCCCATATTCCTGTCAGTGAGGGAAGTACCATTACCCTTGATGACTGTTCCATCTCTGTCATTGAGACACCAGGCCACACACCGGAGCATGTCAGTTATATTGTCACCCATATGAGCAGAGGAGATGAACCGGCTGCTCTTTTTCCCGGTGATACCCTCTTTGTCGGTGATGTAGGAAGGCCGGATCTTTTTCCCGGACGTGCCCATGAGCTTGCATCAGCATTGTATGACTCCCTGCATGAGAAGATCATGAAACTGCCGGATTATTGTGAGGTCTACCCCGCTCATGGAGCCGGATCATTCTGTGGAAGATCATTATCCGCTAAACGGACGACAACCATCGGCTATGAACGGAGGTTTAACCAGATACTCCAGATTCACGATAAAGAGGCATTCATCAATGAACTTACGAAAAATATGCCCCCCTCTCCGGATCACTTCAGCCGGTGTTCTGATGAGAATCGAAGGGGCCCTGCTCTTCTCTCAACTTTACCTCCTGTCAGGGGAATCAGCCCACGGGCAGGAAAGGATCTCATGACACAGGGGGCATGTGAAGTGCTTGATTCCAGACGATACGATGCCTTCGGGTCTCTTCATATCCCGAAGAGCTGGAATATCGATGGTGAGATGAACTTTTCAACATTCACCGGGTGGGTAATCCCTCCTGACAGAGATATTCTGCTCGCTGTTCATCGTCCTGATGAGATCCCAAAGATAACCCTTATGCTTCACCGGGTAGGTATTGACCGGATCATCGGGTATGTAGAGGGAGGAGTGTGGGGATGGGCTCTGGCCGGACATGAACTGGACCGTGTCCAGACGATTTCTGTTCAGGAACTTGATGCGTTATTGAAGGTTGATAAGGAGCTTATTGTTTTGGATGTGAGAACGGGGGCAGAGTTTGCCGGGTATCATATTCCCGGATCCGTGAATATCCACTGGCCTGATCTCCGGACCCGGTACTCAGAACTATCCAGGGAGAAGCGGATCGCCGTTCTGTGTGCAACTGGGGCGAGATCTTCCATGGCCTGTAGTATCCTGAAGAGAAACGGTTTTTCAAACATCCTCAATGTGGCCGGCGGGTATACCGGATGGGTTGCAGGAGGGTTTCAGTAACCGCAGGGTTCACTTTTTCTTTCCCATATATTCCTGAATCTTCTTCTCCTCCCAATCTTTTCCGAGGATCTTCTCATCTCCAAAGACATCATACGCCTGCCATAGCACAGCGATTCCCCAGAAGATGGTCACCCAGTAAAACCACAGACTGTCCGGGCTAATTATTAAATTTATTACTATGAGAATGGCATTCATGACGATATAAAAGCCAAGATGCTGATAAAATCCCCTGAGTTTTGTGACTTTCCTTTTAGCTTCGTGATACTCTTCGCTCTGGTCCATACCATGATATTGACCGGGGTATTAAGAAAATTATCGGAGAGAGCGGTTGATTTCAGATGCCAGGAACAGAGACGGTAGTATTAAACCAGAATATCAGAAGAAATAGCAGAATTACTGAATAAAAACGGACAGGCCTGGACCGGGAATTGAACCCAGATCGAGGGAACCACAATCCCTTAGGATAGCCATTACCCCACCCAGGCAGGTTGCACCATATATGTTATCAGGGAGATGACTTGAACTTATCCACTCCCTGACTCTGACGTATCGAGATTGCTGTCAGTATGAATGACCGTCCCTGAGAGGTACTGTGAATGATTATTAGTCGTGACCACTGATGTATACCACATTATCAGATCCTCTTCCCGGAAGGATATCTCCTGTTTTCAAATAGCACCGGGAATGGACAACAGAATAGGTGTGGTGGTGGAAAGGTGGGTAAAAAAGCAGTAAAGAAAAATAAAAACGAAGGAGATACACCCCATATCAGGACTCCAATTGTCTGCGTCCTCGGGCATGTGGATCATGGGAAGACATCTCTTCTTGACCGGATCAGGGGATCCTCAGTCGTCGCCGGAGAGGCAGGAGCAATCACCCAGCATATCGGTGCAACCATTGTCCCGATAGATTCGATTATGAGCATGAGTGGTGGAATGAAAAATCTGAATATCAGCATTCCCGGACTCCTCTTTATTGATACGCCGGGGCATCATGCATTCACCACCCTTCGGGCACGGGGAGGTGCACTTGCTGATATGGCCATCGTGGTTGTGGATATTACCGAGGGATTTCAGCCTCAGACTATCGAGGCGATCCAGATCCTCCGCAATTGCAAGACCCCGTTTGTGGTCGCTGCAACCAAACTTGACCGGATTCCTGGATGGAGATCCACAGAAAAATCTCCGTTCCTGAAGAGTTTTGCGACACAGAATGAACGGGTAACTCTCCTCGTTGAGACAAAGGTCTATGACATCGTTGCCACTCTTGCCGAGCATGGATTCTCATCAGAACGGTTTGACCGGGTATCTGATTTCGCAAGAAACCTGGCGATTGTCCCGGTCAGTGCCCATACCGGTGAAGGAATTCCAGACCTTCTGATGGTTCTCATTGGTCTTGCACAGCGGTACATGGAGGAAGCCCTGACTCTTACTGTTGACGGACCTGGATCAGGAACCGTCCTTGAAGTGAAGGAAGAGAAGGGTCTTGGTGCCACAATCGACGTCATATTATTTGACGGGACCATACGGGTCGGTGATGAAATAGCAATCGCAACCACAGAGGGGGTTCAGACGACAAAGGTCAGATCTCTTCTTCAACCAAGACCAATGCAGGAGATCCTGGTTGAAGACCGATTCTTACGGGTAAAAGAGGTCGTCGCCGCAGCGGGAGTGAAAGTTAGTGCCCCAGGACTTGACCAGGTCATTGCCGGATCTCCGGTGCGGGTTATCGGTGAAGATCCTGAAGAGGTGAAGACCAGTATTGCGAAAGAGATGACCGAAATAAATGTCAGTCTCTCTCCGGAAGGTCTGATCATAAAGGCAGATACCATTGGGGCGCTTGAGGCACTATGTAAGGAGCTGACCGCGCATGAAATACCGGTCATGCGGGCTGAGGTTGGCCAGGTCAGCAGGCATGATGTTATCGAGGCTGAAACGATAAAAGATCCCCTTTACAGGGTATTAATCGCATTCAACACCCCGGTCCTTCCTGACGCCCAGGATCTCCTGAAAGAACCAGCCTATGCAGAGATGATCCAGTTCTTCTCAGGGAATGTTATCTATCATATTCTTGAGGATTACCTGGAATGGAGGAATAATCTTAAGAGGATAATGGACCAGAAGCGGTTTGAAAAAATAATCTTCCCCGCTAAAATCCTTGTTCTTCCCGGATGTGTCTTCAGGCAGAATAATCCTGCAGTGGTCGGGGTCAGAATCCTCTCAGGAACTCTCAGGACCGGTGTGAATCTGGTCAGAAGAGATGGTAAAAAGGCCGGAACGCTCAAATCTATGCAACTGAGGAAGGAAAACATCCAGGAGGCACATGCCGGAGATGAGGTTGCAATTTCCATTGAAGGTGCCACGGTTGGCAGACAATTTGACGTTGAGGATGAACTGCTTGTGGGCATTCCGGAACGGCACGTAAAAGTTCTGGAGACTGAAATGCTCTCTCACCTGAACGAAGATGCAAAGGAAGTGCTGAATGAATACACCCGGCTCTTTCGTAAGGAGAATCCCTTCTGGGGGAAGTAGAATTATTAAGGATATATACCAACCTGTATGGAGACTTCTCAGCGATGTCTGAGTGATGGGTTCTTCGGATCGGACGAAAAATAAAAAAAGCAGCGGTCGTTGAATTTCTTATTAGGTGATTATAATGGTTGATTTTAAGGTAGTCCTTTCAGATCCGGCAACCGGCAAGGCATACAATATTGATGCCAGTGGTGCAGGTGCCGGCTCTTTTATTGGCAAGCGTATCGGTGATGAGATTGATGGTGCTGCACTTGGGTTTGACGGATACAAGATCCGGATCACCGGTGCATCTGACCGGAACGGAACCCCGGCAAGAAAGACCCTCCAGATTGCCGGACGGCGTAAGGTCCTCATGGCAGGCGGTGTCGGATTTCACCCACGTGTAGATGGCGAGCGTCGGAGGAAAATGGTCCGTGGTGCAGAGATCACCCAGGACTTTGTTCAGATTAATGCGATCGTCGCAACCCAGGGTTCAAAGACTCTTGCAGAATACTTTGCTCCGGCAGAGCCAGAAGCACCGGCAGCAGAATAAATATTTTAATCTTTTTTCAGCAGTACCTGCTTGAGCGGATCCAGCAGATCGGCAACTGGGATGTGATTTCTTTTTGCAACAATAACTAGTGCTGCTTCAGGTCTTATATTTCCATCAAAGTCTTCGGTTATCACCTGATTCATCCGGGCAATGATCTCCTCCGGTTCTTTCCGGGTATGACTGGTGATACGGTCCAGGAGCTGTTCAAAGGGATCATGCGCATCAAAAATAGATGATGATGGTTTATACCCGATAGGAATCTGGACCTCTGCGAGATCGAAGAGAGGATAATACATCTCTCCATCTGTTCCGAGAAGATGCTGCTCTACGCCCCGGTGAATCAGGAGATCAACCTGTTCACGATCCATCCACCGGCGGTCAAAGGCATAATAGTAAATTAATTCGCTTTTTCCAAGCTTTTGAGCCCTGCTATGATAAAAGGGTGCTGCGAGTGCGGTTTTCAGTGTCATGTCAGAGTACCGGGGGTGAGAAATCCTGTACTTTATGTTAGATTCCTTAACTCATCATTCTTTTTTCATTGATTTAAAATTCCCACGGATTGGACAGATAATACTTCCATCCCATTCTTTTTATCTACACAAGAGAATATTGGTGGTACACATACTGCATAAGCGGATGGAGATGTGAGTCAGATGAATGGAGAAATCAGATCGCGTTATTATATGCTGCTGATTTGTGTGCTGGTGGGGATTGGTACCATTTCAGTCAGCAGTGTTCTGGCAAATACCGGAGGTGTCCCTTCTTCAGCCCCCGGGTATCACCCAGGACTTTTTACATCGGCTCAGGGAGTGAGTATTCCTGCCGTTGTAAACACCTATGAAGGTGGAATTCCGGATCCTTTTGTAAACCAGGAACAGAACATATCATTTTCGATATACCCCGGAGATCTCTCAACTGGTAAAAAACCATCACTCGTGGGATTTTTATCTGCAGGAAATCTAAGAGCACCTGTTAATATCTTCGGGCGTATGACAGGAGCTGCCGAGTATCAGTATCTTGCCACCGTTATTCCGGATGATCAGGGCATATTTGTCTGGGAGATTCCTGTCAGTTATTATGGATATACTGATTTTCAGGTAAAACCCACCTGAAACCTTTTTAAAAAAGAGTTATTCGATCAGAACAGCGTTGATAACGCCATGCTGACCTGGTCTGCTGGTAATCCGTGCACGGCCAAGTTCAGTTCTGATGATTGCACCGCGGGTGAGAAGGTTACGCCGGACATAGTTCGGGTTTGCTGCATTCTCTTCCACAGTCTCAATCTTTACTTTCTTCGTCTCTCCGGTCTTTGCATTGCTGATTGCAGCATATTCACACCGGAGTGCCCGGACCTTGTTATTTCCACCGTAGGTACGGGAAATTTTTCTCCGGTCAATACCAATATGGGTTTCAGCCGGGGCTGACCCTATCTCCCTGCGTCTTTTTCCACGGGACGGGCTGTACCTGCCGCCGGTGGATTTCCGAACAGAACGTCCTTGCCATTGCATAATATCTCATCCTCAAGTATCATTTACCCGGAGTGGGAGAGCCGGGTAAACCACGGAGTCTTATACATATCCCCCGCGCCAGTATATAAGATTCCGCCTAGGACAGGATCTCATCAACCAGGGGATCAATCCCATCGCCAGTCTTCATATTCGTCCTGAATATCTTCATGGCTGGATTGTACCTGAGCATGTCCCGTTCCATCCGGTTCAGGTCTGCACCAACCGCATCGGCAAGATCAATTTTATTCAGGACAGCAATCGTGCAGCCCCGAAACATCATCGGATGCTTGTTGACTACATCATCGCCCTCGGTGGATGAGACAACAACAATCCGTTTCTCCGCGCCCAGCTCAAAATCAGTCGGACATACCATATTTCCAACATTCTCAATAAACAGGACATCCACATCATCGAGCGGAAGATGACCCAGAGCATGTTCGATCATATGGGCATCAAGATGACACTCCTTTCCGGTGTTCACATTTTCAGCAGGAATGCCAAGAGCCACAATCCTCTGAAAATCATCATCGCCATATACATCTCCTGCGATCGCTGCTGCTTTCAGTCCTCTGCTCTTTAGTTTTGGAACGACCTTCTCGATGAGTGCTGTCTTTCCTGAACCGATGCCCCCGAGCAGATCAAAGGCCCTGACTCCATGGGCATGAAGATGCGCGGCATTTGCATCAGCCAGTTTTCGGTTCGCTGAAAAAATATCTTTTTCAATGGAGATATCGATATGATGCATACCATAGCATCTCTCCCGCTGGTACTTTATAGGTTCAGATTTCAGATCTGTGAGAATGGATAAGGGAGTAATACTCTATCCCTGTTACTTTGACAGTGAGCTGATGCGGTCAGAAGGGCGCAGAGTCTCCCATGACACCGGCGTCGCTCATCCTGAACCCGGGGATATCGAACGTATTTTAAAAGCAAATAAAATTCCTTTTACCCGTGAGTCAAAATGCCACCCGGCATACTGGTGGAAAAATCAGGGAAGATTTGTCGTCGAATATCCAGGATCGAAGGGTGAACTGATCGCACTTGTCAGTTCCGGACTGAAAAACGGAGGAAAAAAGAACTGATATGTACGATTTTCACACCCATACACTCCTGTCAGACGGGGACCTCCTTCCGACTGAACTGCTCAGACGCATGCAGGTCCTTGGATACACCGTCGTCGGGATTACCGATCATGTTGATGCCGGAAATATAGACGAGACACTCGTATCATTAGGCCGGGTGGCAAAATCTGCCCATACTATGGGAATTAAACTGCTCAGGGGAGTTGAGATAACCCACGTCCCACCGGTAGAAATTCCGGATCTGGCCAGATATGCAAAAGAGAACGGGGCAGACATTGTGGTGGTACATGGTGAATCTCCGGTGGAACCAGTAATGCCAGGAACAAATCATGCTGCCCTCTCCTGTCCTCACGTTGATATTCTTGCCCACCCAGGTCTCATCACGGAAGAGGATGCAACCCTTGCCAGAAAACACAATATCGCCCTGGAGATCACCGCTCGGGGGGGGCATAACCGGACCAATGGCCATGTTGCCAGGATTGCAGAAAAGACCGGATGTCTTATGGTTGTGGATTCAGATGCACATCATCCGGGTGATCTGATGTCAACACGAGACCGTGAGATCATTGCCGCAGGTGCTGGAATATCGAGTGAATCACTTAAAAGCCTTCTCTCTACAGAGGGAAATGAATTTTTTAACCGGTTTACGTAATACTTAATAATTGTCATAAATATTAAATAGATCTTATTCGCACATATATAGGTTGCTTATCTTATCTCCGGTGGGGGGATACAGGCATTTTTGGGGGCGATGTATTGGTACGGGCAATTGGAAGAGTCAAAAGTAAATTTGGACATCACATCCTTATCGTTGAATGTGATGCAGCAAAGCTTCCCCGCCTGTACAGCAAAGTTCTTGATAAACGTTGGAAACCAGTGGGGAAACTTATCGATATTTTCGGTAATGTCACATCACCGTACGCTGCGGTATTGACCAATATCGAGGAGCCTTCGCGACTCATCGGCGAGAAGCTCTTTATCAAATAGAGGAAAGAATGTCAGAAGAGATTGAGAAACTCCGGACCCTTCAGAAGGAACGTGAAGCCCTGAAAAACAGGCTGACCGGGAAGGTAACTGAGAAACAGAAGAAGATTGAGAACCAGACCGAATCTCAATGTCCAGAGTGTGGCAGCAGACAACTCGTTCATGATTATGAGCGGGCTGAACTGGTATGTCAGCAGTGTGGTCTGGTTATTGATGCAGAATTTATCGACCGCGGGCCCGAATGGCGTGCTTTTGACCATGACCAGCGGATGAAAAGGTCCCGTGTCGGAGCACCGATGACCTTTACCATCCATGACAAAGGTCTCTCCACCATGATTGACTGGAGAAACCGGGACAGTTATGGAAGGGCTATCTCATCCAAGAACCGTGCACAGCTCTACCGGCTCAGGAAATGGCAGCGGCGTATCAGGGTAAGTAATGCAACCGAACGGAACCTTGCTTTTGCATTGTCTGAACTGGACCGGATGGCTTCAGCACTTGGTCTTCCCCGCAATGTGAGGGAGACGGCTGCCGTTGTCTACCGTGATGCCGTCGATAAAAACCTTATTCGTGGCCGGAGTATTGAAGGGGTTGCAGCAGCCGCATTATATGCTGCCTGTCGCCAGTGCAGTGTTCCCCGTACTCTTGATGAGATTGCAGAAGTATCACGGGTATCAAGAAAGGAGATCGGCCGTACATACCGGTTCATATCCCGTGAACTTGGATTAAAGCTCCTGCCGACTTCACCAATAGATTATGTTCCCCGGTTCTGTTCCGGGCTCCAGCTGAAAGGTGAAGTTCAGAGCAGAGCTGTTGAGATTCTCAGGCAGGCAGGAGAACGGGAGCTGACCTCAGGACGAGGACCAACCGGTGTTGCTGCAGCTGCCATCTACATCTCTTCCATCCTTGGCGGTGAACGCAGAACCCAGCGTGAAGTTGCAGAGGTTGCCGGTGTGACAGAAGTTACTATCAGGAACCGGTATAAGGAACTGGCAGAAAAACTGGATATTGAGATCATTCTCTGATCTCCTTTTCGGGCTCGTAGATCAGTGGGAGATCGCTGTGTTCGCAACGCAGAGGCCGCGGGTTCAAATCCCGCCGGGTCCATTTTTTTTGAAAATTAAAAATAAGAATTCGTTTTTGTTGTCTATGATACCTGCCCGCTCAGGCATCCCATATCAATTACACTCCGAAGTGTACCAGGCAGGGTATGATGCTGCATACCTTCTATTCCCATGACTGAGAAGTACAGGTAGGTTGTATCATCTTCACTGATGATTTCAGGATCCATCAGCCAGACGCCGGGTTCCATCGTCTCAAGTACCTGCACCGGTGATCCTGAAAAATTTAGGCCATCTTCAGAGAGAGAGAAGAATATCCGCTGCCCTTTGGACTTTGGAGTCGTATCAACATAAAAAATACCAGTTCTCCCGTCCGGAAGGATCAAGACCGCAGGGTCGGTCCCATATCGGATCCTGATACCATCCTCCTTCTTCCAGGAGATACCCATATCATCAGATATTGCACTTTTTATCCCGGAACCAGGGATGCTGTAGTACATCCTGACAGTTCCGTCATCGTAGGTTATCCCGGTTGGGACAGATGGATATCCTGAATTGCCCTGAGTATCCTCACCATCAATGGGGATCTGTTCCTCCCCGGAGAAAGATATCCCGTCCTGAGAAGTACCCGAATACAGTGAATGTTGATGACCGACAGTCTGGCGAAACACCATACGGTATGTCCCGTCAGGAAGGGCAAAGACCCATGGTTCGGTTCTGAAAACACTTCCTCTCGTCGGAACACCAAGACAAGGCTCACTCATCCGTTCCCAGGAGATCCCATCAGCCGACTCCATGCACATGATTCCTTGTTCCCACCCGCTATAATACGCCATAAGGGATCCATCAGGCAGACGGATGATATCATAGGCAGTCCCATCCAGATCAGAGGGCTCAGGTGTTCCCACACATTCACCAATCCGGACCAGCGCAGGCATTGGGATCTTGTCACTATTGAGAAAAGAAAAGGAGACATATGTTAATTCATCAGCCTCAACAGAGATATTCTGTGTCTGAGAGAAGAACCCTTCCGGAGAAGCCCGAATCAGGTGATAACCCTCCAAAATCTCTGAAACATGTACCGGTGAAAGTCCTGCATATTCATTATCAATATAAACCGGAACTGATGGAATGTCAGCGGTGATCTCAAGAGAGCCAGATTCCGCTGCTACGGAGACCATGAGAAAAAGAAGGCCGGTTACAATCAGCAGCAGAATCTTCATAAGATGAGATCTGTCAGATAGAGATATGTATTTTCGGTTTCCCCGCTTTACTCATCATTCAAAAACTCTCTGGTTTGAATCCGTTTCAGGATATAAACCAGACTTCGCATACATATCCTCTACCGGTACGTGAAATTCCCTAAATACTATCTGAAACGTCACATACTTATAAGGGGCCGCATAATCTCCTAGTATCAGGTGATCAAACGATGAAAGATGGGATTGGATGGATAAAACATATTTTTTCAAAGGTTTTTGTGCTGGTTCTTCTTAGTATTTTCATACAGGCTGGTACTGCAATTCCGGTAATGCCTTTCAATTTCGATGAAATAAAACCTCAGGATCTTCAGGATTCATATCAACCAGGTGTCCTCCTGGTCCGGGCAGACGGTCCTGCTGAAGATACCGCTTCAGTTCTCTCTTCAGCTCACGCAACAATAGGTGCCAGAGTGCTCGAGGATTTTTCTGCTTCGGGTGCCCCAGGTCTGCAACTGGTTGCACTTCCGGAAGGAATGAGTGTGACGGACGGGGTTGCATACTACTCGTTAAAATCCGGGATTCAATACGCAGAACCGGATTATTACCGGACATCAGCAATCATCCCTGACGATCCGGATCTCTGGAGACAATGGGGACTTGTGAACACAGGACAAGTATATAAAGAAGATTTTGCACCAGGAACACCCGGAGCAGATATTCAAGCAGCATCTGCCTGGAATACAACCACGAATTCAGATGTCATCATTGCCGTCCTGGATTCAGGTGTTGATTACCTCCATGAGGATCTGGCAGATAATATCTGGACAAATCCCCTGACCGGAACACATGGGTATGATGCCATAACCGGGACATTAGAACCCATGGACCTTGCCTCACATGGGACACATTGTGCCGGAATCATAGGAGCTGTCGGAAATAACGGAAAGGGAGGTTCAGGAGTAAACTGGAATGCTACCATCCTCCCGGTCAGGTTCCTGAACAGTTTCGGGACAGGAACAGTATCGGATGAGATAGAAGCAATATTATGGGCTGCACGAAACGGTGCTCAAATTTTTTCATGTTCATATGGAGGTTCGAGTTTCAGCCAGGCCGAGTATGAGGTCATTGCCGGAACAGAGGGGCTTTTCATCTGTGCAGCAGGAAACAGTGGGCAAGATAATGATTTTGAGCCTCATTACCCGTCAAGTTATGACCTTGACAATATTATTTCTGTGGCAGCGACGAATGCAGATGACGAATTGGCTTCATTTTCAAACTTCGGAAAAGTATCTGTTGATATCGGAGCACCAGGAGCAGATATCTATTCTACCAAACATAATATCTATAAACCGGACCCGGTTTGGCGTGATTCATTCGAAACATTAAACAACTGGACGATTCACGGAAATTGGACGCTTAATACTGAGAATTTCTCCTCTCCACCATCTAGTGCCTCCGGATTGGTAAACAATACCGTCTTGAACCAGACAGAGCCACCTGTTATCATCTCATTAAAAGAACCCCTTGATATTTTTAACCTGACTGAACCGATAATCTCCTATCAGCTCCAGATGGTGGGGGCATACTCCACATTCTATATTGAAGCTTCCAATGATAATCTGACCTGGAAAAAACTGGAGTATGACACAAAACCATTGACCGTTCTTCCCTGGATCTACCGGGAGTGTAAAATTCCATCAGATATGATGAACGCACCTCTGTATATCAGGTTCGGTGCGGATGGCACCTTTGTCATGTGTTTCCTCGATGATATCACCCTTTCAGAGGGGTATGGAGATCTTGTCGAGACCAGGTATGGGTATATGGACGGTACATCCATGGCTGCACCGTTTGTCAGCGGAATGGCAGGTCTTATGGCGACATATGCTCCTGATGTCTCATATCAGACAATAAAGGAGGCCATACTGAAAACTGCTGATCCAATTCCCAATCTCGCAAATATTACAGTATCAGGTGGGCGGGCAAATCTGTCTGCAGCTCTTGCATACCTGAAAAAACCTGAACCAGAACCGGACCAGATATCCCTGTATCCAGGATGGAACCATGTTTCCATTGCAAAAAGGCTGAAAGCTGGCAATGACACCGCCTTCGACCTCTTTGGACAGATCACCAACACCTCCGGACATTCGGTTCTGAAATACGCACATGCAAACTGGACAACAGTCCCGGCAGAAGAGAAGATTACCCCGCTCTCATCATACTGGATATATTCAGGAGAGAGTCAGCATATCACCCCAAAATCAGATCCAAATCAAAGCGGAACATACAGCAGAGATATGGAAAATGGCTGGAACGGGTTTGGAGTCGTTGGAACCGGATATGAATCAGCAAAAACCAATCTGATTCCTTTGGGAGATAACTGGACCTATGTGATTGGGTATGATGCCCAATCTCAAATGTACGATGAGCCCATTTTACGGAATGGAACCGGGAACCAGAGTGATAGCCGGATACTGGTACCCTGGCAGGGATACTGGCTCTATACCAACAGGAATGTAACCTACCAGGTTACCATCTGATTTTTAATTAGAGAACAGCAGAGATCCTGCTCATCGCTTCTTGTAACCGGTCCATTGACGCTGCATAACTTAACCGAACCCATCCCGGATGATTGAACGCAGATCCATGGGTGACAGCGACATGACCCTGCTCCAGCCAGCGGTTCGCAACCTCTGCATCATCCCCGTCGACCTTGACATAGGCGTAAAACGCCCCGTCTGCCGGTGCATACGAAAGTCCCATCTCATCCATGCTTTTCAGAACAAAGGCACGTCTTCTCTCAAATTCTGCCCGCATCTCCTCAATACACTCCTGCGGCCCTTTGAGTGCTGCTACCCCGCCATACATCGCAAAGGTCGTCGGATGGGAGATGGTATGCTGTTGGACCTTGTTCATGTTCCCGATGATCTCTTTGGATGCGACGGCATACCCAAGTCTCCATCCGGTCATAGCATAGGCCTTTGAGAATCCATTCACCGTAATGGTCCGATCCTCCATCCCTGGGAATGCCCCGATAGAAGTGTGGATTTTCCCATAGATCAGTTTCTCATATATCTCGTCGGAGAGGACAATGAGGTCATGATCCTGACAGATATCAGCAACCAGCTGCAGGGATTCATGGTTTAATATCGCTCCGGAGGGATTTGACGGAGTATTGACAATGATCATCCGGGTCTTCTTTGTAACCTTCTCAAGAAGACTGTCATCAACCTGGAATGTATTCTGATGCAGAGGGTGATGTACCGGTACAGCTCCGGCAATCTGAACACAGGGCTCATAACTGACCCATGATGGATCCAGAATGATGGTTTCATCACCTGGACTCAGGACCGCTTCACATGCCTCATATATCGAGTCCTTTGCCCCGCATCCGACGACCACCTGATCCGGAGTACAGGGAATCTTATTCTCCTGCTCGATCTTTTCGGCGATGGCCTTCAAAAGCTCCGGGATTCCCTTGCCGGGTGCATAGTGGGTTTCACCCCGCCGGAGAGCATCAATACATGCCTCGGTGATATGGGACGGGGTAGGGAAGTCAGGCTCCCCGATAGAGAGACTGATGACATCTGTCCCTGCAGCCTGCATTTTTCGGGCTTTTTCCGTGATCTCGATCGTTGCTGACGGAGCGATGGCAGCAAGTTTGGTCGAGAGAGGTCTCATGCTAACCGTTGTACCAGTTTGATTGCGGATTCGACCGCACGCTTTCCATACTCTATCCGCTCAGTCGCCTCGATCCTGGTCATACCCGGACCAGAGATGCCGAGGGTCACCGGCTTTTCAAACTCAAGGGAGAGATCAATGATCTTCCGGGCTGCATGCTGGACCACAATTTCATCATGCTGAGTTGCCCCTTCAATGACACACCCGATGGTAACAACGGCGTCGACCTTGTTATCTCTCAGCATTTTTTTAATGGCAAGAGGCATGTCATAAGCGCCGGGGACATACAGCCGCTCTGTTACCTCGGCTCCCAGAAACTTTGCATGCTCTTCTGCCTCAATCTCCATCATATAGGTGATGTCACGGTTAAATTCCGCGACAACAAAACCTAGTTTTATTCCTGTATTTTTCACTGTCATAATTATCCTCTTCTATTGTCGTGCCGAACCGGCATCAGAAAAACCCTGTCTCTGACCAGTTCCGGCTTCCCGCTCAAGGGTTCCGGGTCGCATGAGTTTGATGACATTTACCGCATGTTCCCTGGTCCGTTGTTCAGCAAGCCAGGCAAGTTCTGCATCATCTGCTGCTTCATCTTCATGGACAAACACTTCGATGATATGGCGGTTTGTCATGAGCTGGCAGGCGATAAGGCCGGTAGATGCTTCGTGGGCACACATCCGGTCTTTTTCCTTCCCGCCAGGCATCCCAAGAGCCATGCAGATGTCACACTGATACTCGTCAAAAAGCTTTTTGCAGGCTACCGGTAGATCTTTCACACCGGGGACGGTATAGCGCTCTATGGTAACAGTACTATGTTTTTTCAGTTCATCGATCGCGAACCTGCCCATATTCACCCGTGCAAAGGTCGTGTCCGCGATACCTATCTTCATCCTAAGTCCTCTGCTGCAGCCATCACACCAGACTCCAAAACCTGATGGCCGGTCTTTCGGACTGCGTATTCTGTTGCTGCAAGGGTTGCCAGAAGCTCGGGGGCTGATACAGCGCCCATATGACCGATCCGGAATATTTTATCCTTCAAGTGGTCCTGTCCACCTGCGATCTGAATGCCAAGTTTCTTGACTACTCCCCTGAAATCCTTGTCATTTGACCCGGCCGGGATACAGGCAGCAGTTACGGTATTTGAGTACTGATGAAGACTGTCGGTCTTTGGGAACATGTCAATACCCCAGGCTTGTACTGCCTTTCTGACTGCTCCTGCCATCCTGTGATGCCGGGCGATCCGCTTGTCAACCCCTTCTTCTTCAATGATGAGACAGGCCTCCCGAAGTGCAAGAAACAGCGGAACTGCCGGAGTATAGGGAGTCTCCATGGGATCTTTGGCTGCATTCTTCTTGTACGCCGGAAGGTCCAAGTAATATGGTGGATTTTTTACTGCCCGGTCCCATGCCCGATCTGACACAGAGACTGCTGCAAGACCTGCAGGTGCTGCAAGACATTTTTGTGAACCGACGACGGCAACATCGACCCCCCAGTCATCGGCCAGAACCTGGTCACCACCGATGGAGGTCACCCCGTCCATGATAAAGAGCGCATCATATTTCCGGCAGATCTTACCAACCTCTCCTGCAGGGTTTAATATTCCGGCTGATGTCTCATTATGGACCATCGTGACGACCTCACACCCATCCTCAAGGGCAGATTTCAGGCTTTCAAGGTTCAGCGGAGTGCCCCAGTCTGACTCAATCGGACGGGCTTCGGATGCATACCGCTGTCCAATCGTGTACATCCGCTCCCCAAACTTACCATTGATCAGGTGGGCCATTTTGCGGCCCTTTCCAAAGTTTGCAACCGCAGCCTCCATTCCGGCCGTCCCTGAACCTGAAATGACAAGAGGATTATTCTTCGTACCAAACAGGCCTTTCAGAACACGAACGATATCTGCATATGCATTGCCGAATTCTGCCCCCCGGTGATTGATAGCCTGCCGGGCCATGACTGCACGAACCCGTTCAGGCAGCGGAACCGGGCCCGGAAGCATCAGGAGCAACTCATCTTCCATAAAAATCGAGTATAGTATTTTACTTCCAGACTGATTATAGTGCCTTTCACTCCATCCATCATAATCGGGATGAAAACAAAGATTATTTCCTAGTCTATATTGTATGTGCAAAAGATGGGATAATATGACCCTCTGAGTGGGAAAATTCCCGGTAATTATGGAGAAAGTATGGCTGACGTCAGCATTATCTGTGGTTCCTCATCTGATGAAGAGATCGCGAAAAAGGCCTGGGAAGTCCTGAAAGGTTATGAAATAAGTTATGATTACCAGGTCATTTCAGCTCACCGTGACCCTGACCGATTGGATGAACACATATCCGCTTCTGATGCCAGGGTCTTTATCTGTATTGCAGGACTTGCCGCCGCCCTTCCCGGTGTTGTAGCATCAAAAACAAAAAAGCCGGTGATCGGTGTTCCGGTCTCCGGTAAACTCATGGGGGGTCTTGATGCCCTGCTCTCGATTGTGCAGATGCCGAAAGGGGTTCCGGTCGCCTGCGTCGGAGTTGACAACGGAGAAAATGCTGCCCATCTTGCAGCACGAATACTTGGAATCGGATCTGGATAAAAACAGATTATTATTAAGTTCAGGGCAAAGACCTGATAAACTCATCCATTCTTCGTATTGCTTCAGTAAGTTCCTGCCTTGAAACGGCATATGAGCACCGGACATGCCCGATACCATTGTTTCCAAAGACGCTGCCCGGAACGACCGCAACGCCGGCCTCTGTTATCAGACGCTCGGCAAACTCATAGTCGGTAAGTCCGGTCCCTTTGACGGACGGAAATGCATAGAACGCTCCTTCTGGAGTATGACAGGAGAGCCCGATCCGGTTTAACCCGTCAACAAAGAGGTTTCTCCTGAGATGATACTCCCGAACCATCTCACGCATCGCTTCTTCTCCGTTTTTCAATGCCTCGAGTGCAGCATACTGGCTCATAGTCGGAGCCGACAGCATCACGTACTGGTGAATTTTCAGAGTGGCAGCAGTGATATCCGGAGGGGCGCAGAGATATCCCAGTCTCCACCCGGTCATGGCAAATGCTTTCGAAAACCCTGATAGTGTAATTGTCCGGTCCCACAGACCTTCGATTGAGGCGGTAGCGGTATGATGACCCTCATAGGTCAGTTCGGCATAGACCTCATCTGAGAGGATGAGCAGATCATGATCAATCGCGACATCTGCAATTGCTTCAAGATCTTCTCGTCTCATAACACCACCGGTCGGGTTATTGGGAAAGTTCAGGATGAGAGCCTTGGACTGCGGAGTGATGTGTTCCATCAGGACATCCGCAGTAAGACGAAACCGATTTTTCTCAGTACAGGGGACCGGAACCGGGGTCCCGCCTGCCATAGTGACACAGGGAGCATAGCTCACGTAAGACGGGTCAATGACTAGTACTTCATCTCCCGGGTTAGTTACCGCACGAATGACGATATCGAGACCCTCAGATACCCCGGTGGTGATGATCATCTCTGACATCGGATTATACTCAACCTGGTACCGGTCCCGGAGGAACCGGGCAAGCTCCCTTCTCAAAGACTCCATGCCGGTGTTTGAGGTGTATGCCGTATGACCCTGCTCAATAGATGTGATCGCTGCATCGCAGATATGCCAGGGAGTTGAATAATCCGGCTCTCCAACCCCGAGAGAGATGACGTCCTCCATCTGTCCGGCTAGATCAAAAAAGCGCCGTATTCCTGACGGCGGTATAACTTTCGCCCGTTCAGAGACGAAATCCCGTTTTCTCTGATCAGAACGAGAATGGCAGGCGTTGTCCGTCTTCACGCTCAACATAGAGCACCCCGTTTTCCTTGTATGTCTTCATGATAATGTGTGTCGCAGTCTCCCGGATCCGTTCCATGGGAGCAATCTGCTCAGATACAAACCGTGCAATCTCCTGCATACTCTTCCCCTTGACCAGCAGCTGGAGATCATGGGTCCCGGTCCTGAGTCGTAGGTTACGAACATTCGAAAACCGGGAGATCCGTGCTGCGATTCGATCGTACCCATAGTCCCGCTCAGGTGCAACTTTCAACTCAATAATTGCATACACTGCACCTTTATCCACCTGTTCCCAATTTATAACCGCAGAGTACCGGCGGATAATGCCATCTTCTTCAAGTTGCTTTTTCCGTTTTTCTACCTCTTCATCACTGCACCCAAGCATGACTGCCAGATCATGAAGGGGAGTTAAGCAGTCTTCTTCAAGAAGAGAGAGTAATGATCGGTCTATATCATCCATGAATTTCAGCCTTGTTTATTTACCGTAATATCTGGACCACAATCTGTTCATCTACCTGTGCGAGACGTCCATCTGACTCTTCCATGATTACCTCCCATATCTTGTCCGTATTAGTATCAAACCACATTTCTTTGGTTCTCCCATGGCGACCCCGGTTTACCAGCCTTGTATTGATAACGCCGAGCATATTGAGTTCTGAAATAAGGTCTGATATCCTTCGTGCGGTAAGGACATCAATCTCAAGAAATGGAGTGAGTTCTTTATATATTCTCGTAACATCTCCTGAGATGAAGATCCGCTGACCAGCCCGGTGCAAAAGAAGCATGCAGTATAACACAATTTTGCTCTGTGTAGGCAGTGTCCTGATACACTCTACCATGCTGTCGGTCTCTATCTTTGCCTGGGCCTTTTTCACATGTTCAACGGTGACCTTTGATCTATTCTCCCTGTCAGCAAGCTCACCTGATATCCGGAGGAGGTCAAGAGCCCGCCTTGCATCGCCATGCTCCTGGGCAGCGAGTGCGGCACACAAAGGAATGACTTCATCTTCCAATGCATCTTCTGCAAAACCTATCACTGCACGCTGCTGAAGAATGTCACAGAGCTGAGGGGCATTATAGGGGGGAAAAACGAGTTCTTCTTCTGACAAGGATGATAAAACCCTGGGATCAAGAAAAGTTTTAAATCCGAGATCGTTGGAGATCCCGATAATGGATACTTTAGACCGGTTGAGATCAGTATTAATCCTGGTGAGATTATAGAGGGTATCATCCCCACTTTTTTTGACGAGCTTGTCTATTTCATCTAAAATTATTATGAAAACACCGGAATTAAGTTCAATCTGATTCTTAAGTTCACTATACACCTGATCTGTCGGCCACCCGGTCATGGGGATATGAGTTTTAATCTTGTCACTTGGTGTTTCATCCTCACCCATGATTAACTTGGAAATCTGTGCCAAAACCCGGTACTGAGTGTCAATGACTTCACAGTTCAGATGGATGACTCTGCAGACGGTCCCCCTTCTGGCGCTTACTGACTCCAGCTCTGATCCGACATATCGGACAGATGCAGTCTTTCCTGTTCCAGTCTTTCCGTATATTAAAATATTTGAGGGAGTTTCTGTCTGAAGTGCTGGTGCCAGAATGGCCGCTATTTGATCTATCTGAGGTTTCCGGTGAGGAAGAATATGAGGCCGGTAGGAATGGCGGAGTACCTCACGGTCCCGAAAAATCCGATTCTCTGAGAGATATTTATCAAAAAGTCCAGGACTGTCATTCGTATCTTGTGTCATGGAACAGGTAATCCCTCTATTGTACGATCGGTACTCCAATAATACTAGTGGAGTATTCAGGTGTCTGAAGAATTATACCCCCACCCCTTTATTTCCACTGGAGCACTTACTTTGACTCATGCCATATAGTTTTTTAAAAAATAGGATAGACTCTCTGTGGTATAGGTCAGCTCGAGTACATAAAAAGATACCGATTTTATTATAAGATAATAAAAAATTTAAAAAATTAAGAAAAATGAAAGATTGTATATGAAGGAAGCAGGTGCGAAAGATGTTGTGGGTGAAAGACGATCCATCTTTCCAGTGGAAACAAAGGGGTGGGGGATCCTGCTGATAGAACCCTTCCAGTCGAATACTATAATACCAAATCTATCAACTTTTTTACATGGATCCCTCTCATATTCAAAAGATATCTGTTCAGACGATCATTCTGGTGATCTCTACATCCAGAACAGAAAAAGAAGATACAGCAGGAAAAGCAATACAATCACTCTTTCAGGAGTCATCAATCCCGGTTATCAGAACTGAAATCATTCCCGATAATATTGAAAAGATCCAGAAAGCTCTTCACAAGGCTCTTTCCGAAGCGAACTGCATTATCCTGACCGGGGGTACTGGGATAACTCACGATGACTGCACCATTGAAGCAGTGGAACCACTTTTTGATAAGAGACTTGACGGTTTTGGGGAACTATTCCGCATGAAAAGTTTTGCAGAGGTTGGAACCAGAACAGTATTAAGCAGGGCTGTGGGAGGTATCATTGATGGGAAAGCCATCTTTTGTATACCTGGGTCAAAAAATGCCGCAGAACTTGCTACCCGGGACATTATTATCCCTGAAATTTATCATATCCTCACTCATGCAAACCGGTGAGTTTTCCTTTCTAGGAATTTTTTTTTCGTTGGCACCACTCAAATAAACCTGCTTATTACGTATTAGAACAATCATGTCTGCATGGTTCAGTGGTATCATAGTATCATTACAAAACTCACCGTTGCTTTTGTCATTCTGATTCTGGTTATTGCCGGTCTGAGTGTGCTCTATACATTCGGAGCGACAAAATCAGCTTTAAAAGAGACTACGCAGGATGAACTGGTGGCTCTTGCCAGTGTTATTGCAACCCAGATAGACGGGGATATCCTTGCAGCGTTGCAACCTGGTGACGAGGTAACTCCTGAATTCATCACAATGCGAGATCAGCTCTATGCGATGCAGACCTCAAGCCCTGAAATTTTATACCTCTATACTATGAAACAGACCTCAGATGGGATTGTTTTTGTGGTTGATGCAGAATATGGAATATCAGAAGATTCTGCCGGTATTGGTGATGTATATGATACTCCCACAGAAGAGATGAAGATGGGATTCCAGATTCCGGTTGCAGAACATGAGTACACAACCGATCAGTGGGGAACCGTCATTTCAGGGTATGCCCCGGTAAAGAATGCAACAGGAGAGGTCACCGGCATCGTTGGTGTTGACATGAGTGCGACCAGGGTCATCGAACGGCAGGACTTTATCGGGAACATCATCTACCTGATCATGCTGATCGGTATCGGTATCACCGCAATCATCATCGGGGTCATCAGTAAGACCATGATTCGGGATATAAGAAGCCTGAATGATTCTGCCGAAAAGATCTCCACCGGTGATATGAACGTTCTGGTGACGGTTGAACGAAATGATGAGATCGGGGAACTTGCCGGGTCATTTAGCAGGATGGTCTCAAGTCTTAAGATCATGATGATGGATGATAGTCCCTAGGCAGGGAGTCTATGTCAGATATATCAGAAAAGGTCCTTGCCATAACCATTCAGGTGTTAGGTCCGGCTTCCAGGCGTTTTTTGGAGCGGCAGACAAAATTTCACCTGGACGGCCTTGAGTTTGACGACCTGAAAAAAGAGCATATCCCTGAGCTGGCTAAATGGGTTGGGATATCAGCCCAGCTCGTTGTGGATGAAAAAAAGGCCTCTCAACTCGCAGAGAAAATAAAAAATATCTCTTAATTTTACCGGTTCACAGCCAGGAGAGCACACCGTTCACATATGAGATCTGTCAGGCGGTCCGGACCAGTTACCTCCAGTTCTTCAGACGTCACCTCGAAAAACTGTATAAGTCTGCTTTTTTTCTCTTCAGACATCAGACTCCAGTCTTCATCCCTGACCTCCTCTATTCCCTCCAAAAGCGATGTGACGGCCTCCGGTTTTGGAGGAATTATACAAAGATAGCAGTCATTAATACCATTTTCAGGTCCAAACGGGGCAATCTGCCCGGTCTGCCTGGTACCGGCGGCATAGAGCAGGACCTCCATCTCAAGACTTCGTGCGATCATCCGGTCTTCTCTCCATGCGCGGATAGCATGAACCAGGGCGGTTTTCACATGCTCAAACCCGGCAATCATGTTCCGGTTCAGGCACACAATAGTCACCCCATATTTTTCTCCGGTCTTTCTGATCATATCAAGAAATTCTGCCCGGTCCTTGATGGTCACTCTGACCGGGATGACATCATATTCATCAGTACATCCGTGTTCCTGTGTTAACATCCAAAATCCTCCCAGGAAGACTGGCCCCTAATCTTCTGCGTATCAGGGATCTCTTCTGTCTTATCTGAAGATGAGTTTTCTTTTTCAGAATTAGACAGAAATGCCAGGACTTTTCTTGCCCTGGCTGCCCCGAGAACATCCGAGAGGAGCACCTCATCAGCAGTCAGCAGGTCAGAAACTGTAATTATGCCAGCATTCTGGAGTTTTTCAGCCATTTTTTTACCAATTCCCGGAATATCGGTGAATAACTCAGGTGTTTTCTGCTGATAATCATCGTCGGATGAGTGTATTCCGGATCTCTTCACTCCGGTAATTTCATCGATAACCTGCCGTGCAATTCCTTCCCCGATGATTCGTGCAATCGTTGAAAGCCCTGCCCGTGCTACCGCTTCAGGATCCGGATATCCTGCATTATACAGACTTCTTGCACGAACGCGACCGATATTACGGAGAGCAACGAGAGGCAGAAGCTCTGGTTTTACTCCATGATGAACCCTGACCGAGAGCGTCTTTACAACCTGGCTCATCTCCGGCATCTCGACAGAAACCAGTCGTTCCGTTCCATGGAGGAGCCATTTGCCGGAGTCTACGATATTATAGAGATCCCCGGCTCCGATTCCATACCGCTCCTCTATCATCCCTTCTGAAAATTCATCAGCCCAGTCGGTCAGTACCAGAGCGGTCTTCAGACCGGAGAGCCAGAGTTCTTCCTCCTCCTGTTCAAAAGGAAGCGGTAATATGAGTTCATCCTTGTGTTTAAAGAGAAATGTCCGGAGAAGCTGGGTGTCAGCAGCCTTGAGATACAGCCGCTGCATATCAGGTGAGACACAGATGACATGAAGCAGTCCGATAAGTGTCGGAGTTTTACATGACTTCAGGCTGTCCAGGATCAGGCGTGCCGTGCAGGGATTCAGGTACAGCCGGGAGACCAGACTACCAAGCCTGGTTGCTGAAAGTGTATTCTCTCTCTCCTCTACCATCCCTGCCGTGGTGAGGAACCGGATCGCATCAGCAACCAGCCGGGGGAGCGAACGGGTTTTGGGATGCTGAAAAAAGTAAAAGGTGCGTTCCATGAATGATGCCAATGCCTCCTGATCATGGGCAAATCCGGTTGCGATAAGAGAGAGGATATGAGCACACAACGACGCATCATCCACGCACTGTGAATCTACTCGTTCCGCTTCTGCATCGATGAAGGTTTCAAAAAGTCGTTCAACGCTCGGTGCATCCTTTGCCAGAAGGACTGCCTCTCCATAGGGATCAAGATGGGGCCTCCCTGCCCGTCCGGCCATCTGGTGATACTCCCCGACCGGGATCGGGACCATACCAAGACCTGAGGCAAACCGGTTATAATCCCGTATGATGACCCGTCGTGCCGGAAGATTGAGACCAGCAGCGAGGGTCGGGGTAGCGGCAATAACCTCAATATAGCCGTTTCGAAACCCCTCCTCAATTATTGTCCGCTCTTGCCGTATAAGACCGGCATGATGGAATGCGGCCCCCCGCTCCACGCAATCAGCAAGGACATTTCCTTCATCCCGGTCACGAAGTCTCCGAAGTTCTTGTGCGAGGGCCTTTGAGTCCGGGCTGCCGGCTTTTAATGCCCCTGCTGCTTTTTTCGCAAACCCCTCGGCATTTCTTCGTGAAGAAACAAAGACCAGGCACTGTCCTCCTTCTTCTATCGTATCAAGACAGAGGTTCAGATCATCATGCTTGGTTTTTCCCTGGATCGGACGTTCCGAGTCAGAAAATCGTATCTTCCCATTATAATAAACTCCCTGACGAAGGTCAACCGGTCGCCAGGTGCTGGTGATCAACGTAGCATCAAGCCATTCTGCGAGCTGGGTCGGGTTTCCAATCGTTGCAGACAGACCGATGATCTGCATATCGGGATTTGTGTACCTGAGCTTGGTTATGACCATCTCAAGAGTAGCCCCCCGGTTCTCTGATCCGATCAGGTGGACCTCATCCAGCACGATGCAGGTGATCTGTGAGAGCCAGGGTGTCCGGTTTCGAAGTAGTGAGTCAGTCTTCTCACTCGTTGCCACAATGATATCATTCTCACCAAGGTATGTATCGGTCCGGTCAAGATCACCGGTGGCGATACCGACCCTGATGATCCCTTTCTTTGAAAATTCATCGTATTTTTCAGATGCAAGTGCCCTGAGTGGTACAATATAAAGACATTTTCCCCCTGCGGCTATCCGTGACCACATCGCCATCTCGGCAAGGAGGGTCTTCCCACTTGCAGTCGGAATCGATATTAAGAGATTTTTCCCTTCCAATAATCCCTTCTCTATACATTCCGTCTGTGGTGGGTAGAGTGACCTGATCCCCTTAGCATGACAGGCTCTGATAAAAGAGTCGGGGAGGGGGAGTGATGCAATCTCCATGGATTCACCAAAGGAACGGGAAAGAAGAGGGCATGAAAGTCCTGTTAGTAGTAGTAACTGATCATATCCTGTTTTAATTCGCGGCGTTTCTTTTCAAGGAATGAGAAGACCGATTCATGTGACACACCTTTGATGAGCATCTCAACCGCTTCCCTGGCTATCTTTACCTGTTCAATGGTGCCGATGATACCGACGGTTTTGCCATATACGGATATCTCTGTCGCCGTCATATCCTGGATCTGGGCTCGTGACCGGCCGTCACGTCCGATGATTCTCCCCCTTATCCGCTCAATTTTTGAGTCACTTCCGGCATATTCGGAGAGTTCGATGATCTCAAGATAGAGGTCAGGATCTTCAAGTAATATGGCTGCCCGTTCAGGAGAAAATCCCCGGGCTATTGCCTTTACGGTCTCAACAGCCTGGATAAACCCGTCTGCATCCTCACCCTCGATGCAGACCAGACCCTCCTCACTGTCAACCTGTATCCGCGTTTTTGTCTTCTCCTCAATCTCCCTCTTCGTAAGCCCTTTCTTTCCAATAAGAACCCCTATTCGTTCCTGGGTTATCCGTGTTTCCTGTTGCATAATTACTCCAAAATTACTCTGAAATGTGATTATTGTAGTGATGAGCTGCACAGCTCATCAAGTGTGTCTGATACCTCAATGGTAGAGCACTGCTCACTAAAGAACCGGTTCAGCTGTTCCAGATCGCGTTTTAAAAAACCCGGAGCATGGGGGTGATCCAAGGTTACTGCCTGACCCATATCTATCAGATATGGATGTCCTTTGCCATAGAGAATGTTATATTCTGAAAGATCCCCATGAACCAGTTTTGCTTTCCTCCACAGAATCCTGATATCCTCCAGTATCTCGTCATATACCGCCTGAGCATCTTCATACTCTGCAAGCCTCAGCTGAGGAAATGCCCCCTGTTCATCTCCCAAAAAATCCATGACCAGGACATTCCGGTCAAAAACCAGAGGGTGAGGTACCAGTATTCCGCTCTCTTCTGCACGTTTCAGGTTTGAAAACTCTTTTCTGGTCCAGGCAAAGATTACATCCCTCCTGCTTTTCCCGATATGAATAAATCTCCGGTCAGCAGTGATGTAATCCTGCATCTTTTTAAAATTCGCAGTCCGTGTCAGATAGATCTTGACCGCCACAGGAGTTCCGTCCCGGTCGGCAAGATAGACATTCGCCTCTTTACCGGTGGATATGGGCCCCCCCATTGCCGTAATCCACCCCTTGGAAAGAAGTTTATAGAGGCCGAGGAGGGTGTATTCATCAAATACATCATCCCTGACCTTCAGCTGGTCAAGTCCCTTTATTTTGGTCCTGAGTTCATCGACCTTCTTATCAAATTCATCTGTCTGTCGATCTCTCAAGAAGCCACCCTGAACTTATTTAAGATACTCACGGACCGGTGCCAGGATAGTAATCAGGCTTTCTGCGACTGCTGTTTTCAGGTCAGCAGGATGAATCTCACCCTTGGCATACGCCTGTTCCATCTCTTCATATGATCCAAATGTCCGGTTGCCCCCGAACTTCTCTGGTCGTTCGATGGTTACGGTGTCAAGTCGTGGGAAGATGTGATGCTGCAGTACCTGCAGGACCGGGTTGTCTTCTACCTCCGGTGGACAGAACGCCTTTTTCATCTTTTTTCTGATATCCTCCTCCGACTCTGCTACGGATATGTAATTGCCCTGGGAAGAGGACATCTTCTTTCCGTCAAGTCCGTGAAGAATGGGGACATGAATACAGACCGGGGAGGGATAGTTTTTCGATGGCAGATACTCACGAGCCAGCATATGGATCTTCCGCTGATCAATTCCGCCAAGGGCAGCATCAACACCAAGCATGGCAATATCAGCCATCTGCATGATGGGGTACACCATCTGTGAGACGGTCGGGTTGTCCATCTGCCGTCCGACCTCATCCATACTCCGCTTGGCACGATTTAGGGTGATGGCCTGGGACAACTCATGAACCAGAATCTGATACTCCGGGGAGAGCTGGAAACTGGACCCGAGTACATATTTTATGTCAGTCAGGCCCAGCCCTTCAAAACAGCGGCGGTTATATTCTGCGAGTTTTTTGACCTCTTCCATCGTTCCTTTCCGGTTCAGGAAAGCGTGGAGATCGGCAAGGAGAACAGTGACTTCAAAACCTGCATCTCTCAGGTCTATCAGTTTATTGATAGTAACCAGGTGTCCAAGATGGATCTCTCCACTTGGCTCATATCCTGCGTAGACCTTTCTGACCGGACGGTCAAGGAGGGAACGCAGTTCCTCGTCAGTAACGACCTCGACCGTGTTCCGTATTACACGGGCGTATGTATCCATTCTGAGGAGGTTTGTATTGGATCGTGATAATAGGATGAGTGATTAGAGGGCAGTAAACTGCATGGCCTCGTTGGTCATCCTGATTGAAGTCTCCGGGTCTGTGACTTCGCCCATCATCGCGCGGATTGCATCCACGTTCTCAATTACGACATCAGCCTCCTGATGGATAGCCTGGAAGAAGAAGAGTTCCTTTCCAACCATATTCACCGATGCCTCAAATATGCCGTTCTCCCATAAGTCAGAACGTGGCCGGCCCATATCCATAACATACTCCTTGAGTTCTGCCGTGCTCTTGATCGCAGTCTTTGGCTGGACAAGACCAATCCGGTTGTGACTGCGCATGACGGCGAGTACATCATCACGACTGACTTCCTTTTTCAGTTCTATGGTGATGGCGTGCATATGCATCTGGGTCGTCGGTACGATCATGGCCATGGTTACAATATCGATGTGGGGAAGGACGGTGTTGACATCCGGCCCGTGATGACTGGGAATGGTCGGTGGGTCAAGGACGACCGCATCAATCGGGCCCTTCTTGACGACATGCGGGTCGGCTCCTCTTCTGACCATGACCGCCCGGACTTTTACAACTCCGAAGGCATCATCCACCGCTTTGATAACCCGGCAGAGACCGGTGGTGTTACAGGATACAACTCTGACAAACTGTCTGCCAATCGCATCCTTGTAATTTGCATGGGCATTGAATGAGAATCCTGCAACCTCGTGATCTTCACCGCCCTGCCAGATAGCCTTGACCCCTGCTTTCTCATACAGGGCCTTGTTTGATTCACCGACACCGCCAGGGGTTCCATCTACAACAATGTCGGCTTTTTTGAGCATATCTTCAACTGAACCTGCAACCGGGATTCCAGCTTTCTCGAACGCATCCTTCTTGCTCATGTCAGCAATGTAGATCGGGTACCCTCTCTGGACAGCAATCAGGGCCTCGGCTGATGGTTTTGTCTTTGATATCCCGATGATCTCCATATCTTTCTGGGCAGATACCGCATCCGCAACACGCTTTCCGATGGTTCCATATCCATTAATTGCAACTTTGATCATGTGTGGACCTCTGAATAACGGTGATTGAGTTTGGTATCTGCTTTATAAATACATATAATATCCCTTCATGTCCAATCACCGGTCCGGTCAGGGTGTCCGAACTTCAATCTGAAATGCATTTCTCTCCTTTTCAGCAAAAGACTGAATATTACGGAGTATATACTCATGGGGATCAGATGGATAATAAAAGAGATGGCCCTTGCAGGTGCAATCTGATGATCCAAATCCCACAATGACAGTCCCGGTCATATGCCGGGCAAGATGGCATTCAATCCTCTCTTCGGTATGGATACAACAGGCCAGGACTACCTGAAAATAGGGAGAAAGCAGGAGTGAGTCAATATGCCAGCGGGGGCTTTTATTTTTATCACGATTCAGTCTGAAATGTCGCATTACCCGAGAAAACCCTCCTGGTCCCAGGGCAGACCCAACATATGCATGCCATCCGGCAGAAAATGTTCTCTGACCTTGTGCTCCTACCTGAATCCTGCATTCATCATTCTTCAAAATGAGGATGTATGCTCCCTTATCCATATCCTGACTGTATGAGGGCTGCAGCCGCCTTAATAAACCGCTCTCCGTTCTCCCGTGCAGGAATTCCATGACCGGGGTATAGGCCCCCGACCTTCAGCTGGGTCAGTTTCTGTATTGAGTCGGAGAGAATACTCCTGCTTCCTCCTGGAAAGTCATACCGTCCGAATGCGCCGTCAGAAAAGACCGTATCACCGGAGATGAGTTCTGCTGTTCCTCTGTCATACAGACAGATGCTTCCCGGTGTATGGCCGGGAGTGTGGATGATCTCATACCCTTCAATTATTTCCCCCCCATGGAGGATGATATCAGGGATGATTCCGGGAGAATGTTCTCCGAAATGCATTGCAAGGCTGAGGTTGTCATGTATGAGTCCCTCTGCATCAGCCTCATGAATACAGATCTTAGCCCCGGTCATCTTCTGCAGAGCCGGAAGGTAGGCGATATGATCAAAATGACAATGGGTCAGGATGATATGGGTGATGGTGTTTCGATGCGCCTCTATTGCCATCGGGGTCACACCGGCGTCAACCAGAACCGTACCCCGTGCAACATAGGCATTTGCATACATCCCTCTCCCTGGGATGAATTTTACTGCCATGTGACTATCATATTCCCCGGCATACAACAAGTAGGATATGGTACCTATCCAATATTCCCTTCCTGATACATCTGTTCTGAATACAATAGCTCAAGCTGAATCACTCGATAATGACCGGTTAATCAGACTGATACAGGCGGGAAGGGTAGTAGTCCCCCGAAATCCGAGACGGCTTTGCCCCCCCTGTGCCATCGGTGAAGGATGCAAAGTCAAGGTCAATGTCAATGTTGGCACGTCCCAGGGTCTTTGTGATCCAGCCCTTGAAAAGGAGAAAGCAGAGGCAGCGATTCAGAACGGTGCCCATACGTTGATGGATCTCTCGACAGGGGGTGATTTACCTGCTATCCGCCGTATGGTGCTTTCGTCTCCGGTACCGGTCGGGACCGTTCCTATCTACGAGGCTGTCAGAAGAGCAGGATCGGTCCGGGATGTTGATGCAGACCTCTTGTTTACTGTCATTCGGGAGCACTGTAAGGACGGGGTAGACTTTCTCACCCTGCACTGTGGGGTAAACCAGGATGTGCTCCGATCCCTTCGAGAAGATCCGCGCCGTATGGGGGTTGTGTCACGGGGAGGATCGTTTCATGTTGCTATGATGGCTGCACAGGAGGAGGAGAACCCTCTCTGGAGTGAATTTGATTACCTGTGTGAGATACTTGATGAATACCAGGTCGTGGTCAGCCTTGGTGACGGGATGCGTCCGGGCTGTCATGAAGATGCCACACGTGAGGCAAAGACGGTTGAATATCTAAACCTTGGCCGGCTCGCACGAAGGGCTCATCACCTCGGCATCCCCCGGATGATTGAAGGACCGGGTCACATGCCCCTTGAGCAGATTGGATACAATGTCCGGATGATCAAGGAACTGACTGATTATGCCCCGCTTTACCTCCTTGGCCCGCTGGTGACTGACATTGCGTCCGGGTATGATCATGTGGTTGGTGCGATTGGTGGTGCCATTGCCTGCAAGCATGGGGCAAATTTCCTGTGCATGGTATCTCCCAGTGAACACCTCGCTCTCCCCCGGGTTCATGATATTATTGAAGGGACCCGGGCCTCTGTTCTCGCAGCCCATATAGGGGATCTGCTCGCCGGCAGGGAGGATGCACGAAACCGTGAGATTATGATGGGAAAAGCCCGTCAGGAACTGGACTGGGAAAAACAGTTTAATCTTTCATTATTCCCCGAAGTAGCACGGAGTATCCATGATCGGGACCCGGAAAAGGAGACCTGCTCGATGTGTGGTGACCTGTGTGCGGTGAAGATGGTCCGGGATCTCCTTACGACCCCTGATGATAATGGAACAGCGTGAGAAGGCATGATTAACCTGTGGCCGTACATTCTCTGGGATGAGTGCCTTTGTTGATGTGACACCTTATGCTCCCAACCCAATTAAGTATGTTATCTATATATTCGAAGATTTTGTGTTTCAAAGGGTGGAGATGTGATACTCACTATATCAATGAAATATTTTGTCAGACGTATGTCTGCCGGATCTTCCTGAGATCAGATTAGCTCGTACATCTGATCTGAAATATAGAATAGACTTTTAAATGATGGTCGAATTTAATTATATTTCTCTCCTAATGTATTTTTCAATAATTCTGATTCTTAAATTAAATCCTCATCAAAATTATTCTGCGAAATTGACTAATATTTGTAATATTTAATAAATCTTAACTAATTTATTCTAAACTCTTAAAAATATGCTTCTTAATTCAGCAAAAATAAATAAGAACCATAAACTGTGTTATTATCTGGATTCATACGAAGAAAATTGCGTGAACTGGGAAAAAGGAGACTGGGGGTAACATCACCCCCGGTTAGGATTGTCAATTGATGATCCCCAACCAAAAATGTATGGACAAAAATCCTGTCGGTATAGGGGGTTTTCTCATGAATCTGGTTTTTCGTATACTGTGAAATGAACTTAAAAAGGACTACGGTAATAATGTCCTTATAAGAAAAAGAGGTTAGGCGAATTTCTCTGCTGCCATCTCAATATCTTCGGCCTTGAGAGTCTTCCGACCGGCATGGATGGAGAGTTTGTTTGCTTCCTTTACAAGTTTTGCCAGGTAATTTTCCGCATGTTCAACAAGTGCCTGGGTAGCATCTGCTCCGACCCGTTCAGCTCCATTGTTCTTTGCGATACGGGCAACGGCTGCAAGTGGTAAATCTGCCATAATATATCAAGGATTAATATATGAAGTATAGTATTAATATATTTTGCTCATATTTTGCCTAAATCTTATGTTATCAAGCCCGGTATAGGAAGAGCATATAAATAAATTCAGTCGTCTTCTGATACATGGTTGAGCGTGGATCCCTTCTCCGCGATCTGAACAGATCCGCACATTGATCCTCTGGAAATCAGATTAATACTCTGACAGACTCGATGGTTGCAACCGGTTGCAACTGTTGAAACTGGGAGAAATTTTAAATTTCATCTAATATCTTATGGTTTCTCTCTCACAGAATTTTTTCTGAAAACCAGATGCAACCCATAAGAAATCGCCTGATCGACCAGCTATCGTGGTTATGATTCTTTTTGAGAAAAAAACACACGATTGTTTCAATAAATTGTTTCAGACTGTTTTCCAGTGGTTTTATCCATATCCCTTTTAACCTGTTTCGGGCAACACTGGTATGTCACACAGAGCCCTGTGAAAACCCCAGGACATAACTCCTGGATGACTGACAGGATCTCTGTGAGGTGAGTTGTGTTCAACATGTCCTCCTACACCTGTTGTATCAATCTCATCCGGAAAAGGAAACTCCCCTGGTCAGGAGAGGGTTTCATGTCCTCCAATTCTTCTCTCCTGACCACACCTGAACTTCACCCGGCCGATACCAAGGCCGGTTTTCCTCCTTCGATGTTTTAGCAAAATTCAGTACTTATGGAGATAGACATGCTTTTACAGAGTAAATTCCTCACAAAATACAATGAACGTCAGATCTGTCTGATAAACTACCTGAAGAACCAGATGAAGCCTGGGTCAAATTTCTTTAAATCAAAGTATATTGCCAAGGATACCGGGTTATCCTCAAAAGAAGTGGGGACCAACATGGCGTTATTATCGGAGATCTGTCCTGAGTTTAAGATTGAGCGGTACAGTTACTCGAATAGTACGACCTGGTTAGTGACAGTACCACAGGTATAACCCTATTTTTCCTCCTCGTTTTACTGCGTTGGTTTTTATTTCTTCTGTCGGTCGATTGTCTCCGGACTTGTATCATTCCAGATCGTTGACCATGGTAACTGTCAACGTTTTTGTCAGATCAAGGGTTCTTGTTGATGCATACTGCCCGATCTGGATGAGTCTCATGGAAGATAATTTTTCGATAAGGTTCATTCCTGCTCGGGTTCTCTGTACACCCGTTCCAGCTCACATTCCTTTTTTGGGCGAGAAAACCGGATTCAGGGTTGGGTGATTCCCTGAAAATAACACGGTAAATCAATCGTTGGGTCACTCTCTCCTTCCCAAACATAATTATTAATAACATATGAGTCGTCTTTTTTCATGATCAGCTTCTCGAAAGTTTGGCGAATACCCGATCCGGGCAGTCAGATGTATGCTGGTGAAATCTCCCGTTGTCGGTCAGATTGCCGGGTGAAAGGGGCATGATCACACTCCTCTCATGTCTAAATAGATTGTGAAAGGAAAGAGACACGGTGTCTGATATCTTATGGAAGGAAAGCGACTGTACGTCGGCAATCTGACGTACTCTGTGAAAGAAGACCAGCTGAAGGATCTCTTCTCTCAGTATGGTGACGTTGTCAGTGTAAAAATTATCGAGCAGAAAGGCTTCGGATTTGTCGAGATGGGTACCAGCGAAGAAGCCCAGGCGGCGATGGACGCTCTGAACCAGACCGTATTTGAGGGGCGGACCATGCGTATTGATGAAGCACGGCCCATGCAGCCAAGACGGGAGTTTGACCGTGGATCCGGCGGCGGGGGATATAACCGTGGCAGGGGATATGGCGGAGGCCGTAACTACTCATAATAATTCTTTTTCTCAATCATTGAACCGTTACGACCTTCTTATGTGGTCTACCGAATGTAACAGAAACTCCCTGCCCCCCCCGGACCGCCTGATAGGAAAGCTCATATGTTCCGGGTGATGTTGGTGCCTTTAACTCAAAATTAAACGTATAAAACTGCTTTGAATTAATCCCGGAAGGAACAGGAAGCCATTCAGGACCCCAGGTCGCTGCATCGCCCACAGCCCTGATACCAACTCCATGCATATCAAGCCAGTTATCAGATCCATCATTAAGGAGGGTGATGGTTACCGGGTATGACATACCGGCTTTCATCTCTGTCGGGATGGAATCCCCGGTGATGACGGCATGAATCCCGGTGATGATGGTAAATGGCGTTGAGACCGGAACCGGTGTCATCACGGTTTGAATTGGTTCTGGTTCAGGTATCTCCACCGGGATAAAACCACTCCCGGCCGGGATTAAGGGGTATTGATCGATGAGACCCGATTCGATGTAGGGCATATCACCGAATCCGTCATGATCCGCGTCAGCGATCATATGGGATGAATAGACCGGAACCCCTCCCTGTGCCCAGAGGTTTCCACCCGTTTTCTGACCCTTGATAATATTGGTCTGGTTTGATGGGATCTGATACAGTAATGCCCCTTCGCTTGCGGCATTTCTGATGTTCACATAGTTATCAAATATATTATTCCAGATCTGAATCCCTTTTGCATGGTCCAGGAGAATGCCGGGGCCCTGGTTTCCTTCAATCCGGCACCCGGTAATAACTCCCCCACTTGTTCTCTCCAGATGAATGCCTGCATTGGTGTTCTCGGTAACCACAAGGTCCCTGATATCCGGAGCACCGTCTGAAATGGAGATCCCTTTCTCATTTCCCTTTATCTCTGACTGCCAAATTGCCGGTGTTTTCAAACCCCTCGATGCGATACCTATCCGTGAGCTGGTGATCGTAACACCGCTGCATTTTATATCCCGATCAGAGAAAGTGGCATCAGACACTGCATAATCTTTCGAGCGATCACGTCCCCAGGGAAACTCAGATGAGTCAGCCCCTTCAAGATATATACCGGTCACCTCATCATGGACGGTCAGGTTCTGAATACGGACGCCGGTGACTGGTTTTCCCTGTGAATCAAGAAGGGTCACCCAGATCCCAACCGACGGATCACCGGTTTTTGCAGGACGTACCTGATATCCCTGTCCGTCAAGGATGACCGATGAGGAGGTGATGATAACACCGACCGGGTAGGTATGGGTGACATTGTTCTCAAGCGTATATCGTCCGGGCTCCTGGATGAGAACATAATCCCCGGTATATGGCCCTGATTCAGGGGGAAAAGTGATAGAAATTCCAAACACCGGAGATGAGAAAAGCAGGGTGATGGAAACCGCTGCGAAAAATATTGATCGGATCATATTCTTCCCTGTGTGGGTGTCTTCTGAAAGATGGGTATTGTCAGGGTTTATGGCTTCCCGATCTGGAGGTCTTCCGGGTACTCATCAATAATTCTGATTCCCTCCTGGACAAGGATGACATCAATATAGGTTCCTTCAGGCCGTGCATGATGTTTCATGACCCGGATCCTCCTGGTATTGTCCCGCCGTTCAATCTGAAGGATGATTTTACTGAGATGATACAGGCCGGTCCCACCAAGCGGAGCAAAATCACCTCTGCTGATATCCATATATACCTGGTTTGAGATGAGGACCGGAATGTCATATCGCTTTGCATACCCAAGGAGCATCGTCATCTGGCGGTTAAACTTCTGAAGCGCCTCCTGGATATGTTCAAGTTCGGTCCGGTACAGGCCGGTGGCAGAATCAAGGATGATGATTCCTGCCTTCTGCTCCCGTATCACATCCTCGGATTCAAGTATCATCAGAGCCTGCTGGTTAAAATCCACAGGTTCATAAAGGAACAGCCGGTCAGCAAGAGTCGCTGCCTCATCACCGGCAATCTGGCTGAACCGTTCGGCAGAGAAACTCTCAGTATCGAAATAGACAACCGACTCACCCTGCTTTAAGACTGATACTGCCGCCATGAGGCATAAGGAAGATTTTCCTGAGCCGGGCTCACCAAAGATCTGGGTGATCATCTTGCGGGGGTATCCGGTCCCCATCAGGTCATCAAGTGCTGCATTTCCTGAGGATACGCCGGTTAATCTCATCGGCTCTCACCTGACCTGATGAATTTTTTCCCCGCTTCTGTCACGATATGGAGAACATCCCTCACCGGAATAGTGTGGGTTTTTGCATACTCCTCGGCAACCCCGTATTCTGGTTTTACCAGGTAGCAGGTATCTCCGATATACCCGAACTTTACCGGAAACCTGACCTCCTCCCCGTGTATCTGAACCGGTACCTCCTGTATCTCCCGTTCGGCAATAAACCGGTGAACAGCCGGGGTAACCCTGATGCCCAGTGTCCCAAGTTCCCTGGCAAGTATCTCTGCAAGCGCTCCTGACCGTTCAGCCGGTGAGATGACCCTGATAAGATGCCCCGGCCGTCCTTTTTTCATGAGGACCGGCACTGCACAGGCATCCCGTGCCCCTTCTTTCATTACAAGTGAAAGCACGGTTCCGATGCACTCGCCGGTGATGTCGTCAACATTCGTCTCAAGGATGTCCACCCTGTCTTCTGACAGGCCCTGGCACTCCATCACATATGCCCTGAGCACGTTTGGAGATCGGGGATCATCCCTGCTGCCTGCCCCGTATCCGGTCTTCAGAATGATACCGACAGGAAGATACGGGGTCCCCTCTCCACAGAACTCGGAGAGGATTGCCGCCCCGGTGGGGGTGAGTTGTTCTCCGGTATGCTCTCCAGACATTACAAGAAGTCTGCCGGATGAGAGGATCTCGGCGGTTGCTGGTGCCGGCACAGGAAAGGTCCCATGAGCACAGGTCAGCATCCCGGTCCCGACAGCAACCGGCAGGGAGATGATTTTTTCAGGAGCAAGCAGATGTACCGCCATACAGGAACCGATAACATCGGCAATCGCATCGTCGGCGCCGACTTCATGAAAATGAACATGGTGCGTTCCGTGGACTGCCTCCTCTGCCTTTGCGATCCTGATAAAAATGTGTTCAGCCTGCGCAATTACTGCCGGAGGGGCATGTGCCTTTCGGACGATATCCAGCACTTCCTCGAGAGTCCGGTGGGCAGGACCGGCACGGGTATGGACCTTCACGGCAGCAATGCCACACCTGTTTACTATCTCACTATCTGGAGTCTGCACAACAGAACTCATCGCTCGCATGACCTGCTCTTTGTCAGCACCAAGGCTCAGGAGAGCTCCACATATCATATCCCCTGCAGCGCCGTGAAAGGGGTCAAATGCGAGAAGACGCATGGTTCCTATACTTTTAAGTCCCGGCGTATATGATGGTTAGGTAATGGAATTGTATCTCAGGGTTGATAGTGCATATCCCGGAGACCAGGGGGGAGGGAAAGCCCGCCTGGATCCGGAAACTATGAACCAGATGCGACTTTCACCGGGCGACATCATCCGGATCTCCGGCAGGTCCGTAACTGTTGCAAAGGTCTGGCGTGCCCAGCTGGCAGACTGGAATCAGCAGAAGATCCGGATTGATAATTTTACCCGGATGAATGCAAATGTCTCGATTGGAGACACGGTCAAAATAACCAAGGTGGAAGAGACGATCCCTGCCGCGACCGTGGTACTGGCACCCCCCGAGGATCTCCCGAAAAATGTGCCGATGGCAGATCCCTCAACCATACATCACAACCTCATAGATTATCCGGTCGCAATGGGAGACTCGGTACCTATTCCCATAGGAATGCCATTTGTCCAGCCGCAGATGGTGGCATACAAGGTCATCGAGCTGGATCCCCCGGATGCGGTCATCATCAGTCAGCGGACCGAGGTGATCATATCAGACAGTCCTATCAGCGGGTTTGAGGGCATCAGCCAGATTACCTACGAGGACATCGGCGGTCTTCGTGATGAACTCCAGCGACTTCGGGAGACCATCGAACTTCCGATGCGGCATCCTGAACTCTTCCGGCGTCTTGGGATAGAACCCCCCAAAGGCGTGCTGCTCTTCGGACCACCGGGAACCGGAAAAACACTCATCGCAAAGGCGGTTGCCAATGAGTCAGGGGCTCATTTCATTCCGATTGCCGGCCCCGAAGTCATCTCAAAATATTACGGTGAGAGTGAGCAGCGGCTTCGTGAAGTGTTTGAAGAAGCAGCTGATAATGCCCCCTCCATCATCTTCATCGATGAACTCGATTCAATCACCCCGAAACGGGAGGAAGTGACCGGTGAGGTCGAACGGCGGGTAGTTGCCCAGCTCCTCACCATGATGGACGGCCTTGAGGAACGGGGGCAGGTTGTCGTCATCGGAGCAACGAACCGGCTTGATGCCATCGACCCGGCACTCAGGCGTCCTGGCAGATTTGACCGTGAGATTGAGATCGGCGTCCCCTCAAACCCGGACCGGATAGAGATATTGAAAATTCATACCCGGGGTATGCCTCTCTATGATGATGTAAATCTCGAGGAACTGGCCGAACGGACCCACGGATATACCGGTGCAGATATCGCAGCCCTCTCCCGTGAGGCGGCAATCAGGGCCCTTCGCCGGTACCTCCCTCACATCAACCTTGACGAGGATATCATCCCTGATGAGGTCCTGGAGACCATGGTTGTAACCGGAAAGGACTTTCACCAGGCCCTTCGTGAGATCACCCCGTCAGGAATGCGCGAAGTCATGCTGGAGGTCTCTCACCTCAGATGGCGCGATGTGGGAGGGTTGTCTGATGCCATCGAGGAGATCAGGGAATCGGTTGAGTACCCCCTTACCAGAAGAGAGAAGTACGATGATCTTGGTATCCAGTCACCCCGTGGTGTACTCCTCTATGGCCCGCCTGGAACCGGCAAAACCCTCCTTGCAAAAGCGGTTGCGAACGAGTCAGGTGCGAACTTTATCGCGGTCAGGGGTCCCCAGCTCCTGTCCAAGTGGGTTGGTGAGTCGGAACGTGCGGTCCGGGAGATCTTTAAGAAAGCACGTCAGGTCTCCCCTGCCATCATCTTCTTTGATGAACTGGATGCCCTGACTCCTGCCAGGGGAACGGCGGGCGACAGTCACACTATGGAGAGTGTCTTAAACCAGTTCCTGACCGAGATGGATGGTCTGGTTGAGCTGCGTGACGTGGTTGTGATGGGAGCGACAAACCGGCCTGACATTGTAGACCCTGCCCTTCTCAGAACAGGACGGTTTGACCGGCTTATCTATATCGGTGAACCGGGTCCATCTGACCGGGTTGACATTTTAAAGATCCATGCACGACTCATACCCATCGAAGGGTCCGCACTGGAATCACTGGTGGATGCCACCCAGAACTTTACCGAGGACGACTTTGAGATACTAGCCGGAACACTCCCCCGTGAAGTGAAATCATCCGGCCCTGAACTCATGGAATATATCCGCTCGGTCACCCCGTCACAGGGAACTATCAGTCGGTCAGCACGTCGCAGGATGCTGGTTGAGATCTTTGAAAAATTCAGGATCACTATTGAAGATCCGGTTCTGGACAAATTGTTTGGTGATATCGCGTCACGGACAGACGGCTATGTCGGGGCTGACCTTGAAGGACTCTGCCGTGAAGCAGCCATATTTGCCATGCGGGATCAGCTCCATTATGTGAAGAAAGAGCACTTTGAGCGTGCCCTTGAGAAGGTCCACCCGACCATGAACGAGCGGCTTCGTGAGGCATATGATCGGGTAAAAACTCATTTCAAAGGTGGTATGCCGAAAAAGAGCGAGCCACCTGAGTACCAGTAACCAACCCTTTTTTCCCTCCATTTCCAATGCATGGAGGTAGTGCTATTTGGGCATCTATGTACAACATAGTACACAAGTGAGAGTACCCTGTTATGTTTAATATATCCACATTTCTTGATACCCATCAGGCCAGGTTTCCAGACAAAATAGCGCTCATCCACCCAAAATCCAACCGGTCCTATACATATACCGATCTCCACCGACTCAGTGGTTCTCTTGCTGTAGCTTGTGAAGAGTTTGGTCTGGTTCCAGGTGACCGGGTTGTCCTGTATCTGGACAGTTCACCCGAGTACCTGATCAGCTATTTTGCACTATGGCGTGCCGGTCTTGTAGCGGTTCCGACCAACATCGTGTACCGGAAGGATGAACTTGCCTATGCAATCCGCGACTCTGGTGCAAAAATGCTCATCACATCGGTTAGTTCACGTGATATCACCGGTTGTATGAAGGAGTCCTGTCCTGAGCTGGTACATATTGTTGAGGTGGGAGGAGGAGGCAAATACTCCTGGGAGAATCTCACCCGGTCTCATGATCCTCTCCGCCCGGTACCCTGCTCTCCGGATCAGGTCTGCCAGATACAGTATACCTCAGGGACCACGGGCAGGCCGAAAGGTGCCATGCTGACTCATAGCGGATGGCTTGCCGCCCTGCAGGCCGAGGGGGAGGCTCTTGATCTGACATGTGATGACATCTACCTTGGCATATATCCGATGGCACATGTCGGGATTTCATGGGGGCTTTCTGTGCTTCGCGCCGGCGGGACCTATGTGATCATGGAGCGGTATAACCTGGATGAGTACATCAGTCTGACCCGTGAGTATCAGATAACGATCCTTGCCGGAATGCCCCCGGTCATTCATGCCCTGACTGAAACCCCTCCGGGAACCGAGGATAACTTCACCTCTGTCCGCCGTATCATCAGTGGGGGCGGGCCGATGCACTCACCGACCTGGAAAAAGTTCAATGAACGGTTTAAAATTCCGGTCATCAATGCCTACGGTCTTTCAGAGACGATCGTTCTCGGATGCGGGACTGTTATCCGGCCTGAAGACTATCCGACTGCGGATGAGTATAACAGCGTTGGAAAACCGGTCGGGTATGCGGAGGTAAAAATCGTTGAAGTTGGAAACCCGGCAAAGGAACTTACATCGCCACATGCCGGTGAGATAGCACTTCGCGGGCCGGGGGTAGCCCTGGGATACTGGAACCAGCCTGAAGAGACAAAAGAAGTCTTCATGGAAGATGGCTGGTTTCTGACCGGAGATATCGGGTATATCGACGATCATGGCATGCTGGTCATCACCGACCGGAAAAAGGACATGATCATTATGTCAGGATGGAAGGTTTATCCGACCGAGGTTGAGAACGTCCTCATCAATCACCCGAAAATCTCAGATATTGCTATCTTTGGTTGTCCTGATGAAGAAAAAGGTGAGATCCCCGCAGCAGCGGTTGTCCTCCGGAATAAAGAGGATACCCTTACCCTTGAGGAACTCTCCGGCTGGAGCCGTGAGCAGCTTGCAGGGTATAAAATACCCCGTCGTCTCGTGATTCTCAATCAGTTACCAAGAGTTGGTGGGTGGAAACTTCTCCGGCGGGAACTCAGGGAGTCGTTATGTTCGGAAAAGCGGAGCGGGGAAGCGTAAGTGGAGCGGTGGCATTCACCACCCCCTTTGTCTCGTGGACCGGACTGTCACGAATATTGAGGATATCATTAAAGCTTACAACAATACCGGAGTCTCCAATCATGTATGTCTGATTGGCATATGATGCATTTTTCCCGGCCATCGACTGCATGATAAGGTAATTTTCCAAAAGTGAGCTCTGTTCCCTCACCGGTGCCCGGACACCCATCAGGAAATTACCTGCAACCGAGAGGAAAATGCCGCAGACGAGGAGCACTGCAAGAAATACTATCCGGTTTTTCTCCATATTCTCCTCATTTCAGCAGAATGAGGTTTCCCATCCCTCTCCTTCTCTTCTCAATCAGCCCCATACTCTCGAGCATATCAAGAGACCGGCTGACATTGGATTTTGAAAGCCCGGTCTTTTCAACGATATCACTCTGGGGGATAATCCCGTCTGCATCAAGGATGGTCTGATAGATGAGCTGCTGATCCTCTTTGAGTGTGGGAAGAACCGTCTCCCATTTTCGTTTTCTATCTTCCAATGGTGAGAATGGTAAAGGCGCTTCCTGATATGGCAGGGGTGGCGCTCCCTGTGCTTGGAGTGCCGGAATGGGATGGATCTGTTCATAGAGCAGAAGATAAAGCCCGCTTCCACAAATTATCAGGGACGAGACAATGAGCACGATAACATCAGTTGCCGAATATATATCCCCAATCCGTTCGGTCTGGATGATATAATCCTCACCGGTATACCAGATTACGAGCGGAGTCGGGTTCATCAGCTTCAGGCCAAGGATAAAGACCGATGCAATGAACAGCACTGCTGCCAACAGCTCTTTTCCGTTCAATGAAGGAATGCCAGGCGTCATCAGGTTACCTATCAGATGTGTGTTCAGACGCAATCATTGTTTTCACAAATTCCCAAGTTCCTGCCGTACTTCAGAAACGACCCCGGTAAGCCTGGTCAGTTTTGCGTATGCACTCTCCGGAGTGTGCATCCGAAGACCACAATCCGGGTCAGGAAGGATCCGTTCAGCCCCAAGGATATCTATTCCCTTCCAAAGCCGCCTTTTGACATCATCAGCCGAATCAAGTACAGGGGAGGACGAATCCACGATTCCATACCCGATGTACCGGTCTTTTAAATCCTTCCCGGAGAATGAGGCCAGGTTTTCTGCATTTACACTCCCTTCAAAATCAAGGATCTGAATGGGCATTGCCAGCAGGTCATCGATGATATGTGCAATGTTTCCACAGGCATGCAGACAGACCGGGATTGAAACTGTCTTTGCGATGGTACTAATTGCCTTTTTCGCAACATCCATGTCAGCTGCCCCGGTCGAGAGGATTGGTTCATCAATCTGCAGCATAACCGCCCCGGTCTTTGCAAGGCCCTGAGCCTCCACCACAAGGGAAGATGCAATATCCGGGACCAGTTCATTCCGGTTCCGGTATAGAGGTGTTCCAAGATGCAATCCGTATGCAAGTGTGGACGGACCGGTAATGATCGCTTTCACGTATGGATGCTGCCTGACTGCGTATGCCGTATCTTTTATGGTTATTGCCTGGTCAGGGGGCATCACCCGGCCGATGACGTCGCCTCCTCGGATACCCGGGAGTTTTGAGGCAAATGCCCCGATCATGTCACCCCGCACCTGACCGTCTGATATGATGGTAATGCCTGCCTTTTTCTGAAGGGATACCGCCTCCTCTACCGCTCCGTGGTAGGGATCAAACAAGCTTCTCAGTGTTCGCTTTGGCTGTGACGGATAGCTGCCGACGACGGTTGTCGGAAGGATGGTGTCTGGGATGAATGACTGCATGATCAGGGAACAACCCGGTGTCTGTCACGGGGGAAGAGGACTGCTTCACGGACATTTGGAAGACCGAGCATGGTCGTTACGAGACGCT
>Ga0208825_1000140_pt1 | contig 72002 bp, 59 predicted proteins | sample AD_UKC113_MetaG_FD_184450 | JGI IMG/M metagenome (GOLD analysis project Ga0208825, IMG submission 184450) | Active sludge microbial communities of municipal wastewater-treating anaerobic digesters from Hong Kong - AD_UKC113_MetaG (SPAdes)... | ecosystem: Engineered > Bioreactor > Anaerobic >...
CGATCCATTGACCACTGTGGGAAATACCGATTTGGGCAAAATTATCAGAAAGAAAAGGTTTGCCATCGTCGTTGTAACAGATTTTTATTTCTTTGTTCAACAAAGTTTTCAATGCTAAACGTACCGAAAGATATTCGATTTTTCGTTTCTCGGAGTGTAAGGTGTTTAACTCTTCAGTTTCGTTTTTATCAAAGCGAGTCAACAGCTCGTCGAACGTTTCAGTACTTTGCCAAACCAGAATTTTTGCGCCGGATGTTTCAATTTTTTTGTGAATCATTGTTTCCATTCAAAACTTTCCATCAACCTGATAATGTCTTGCCGAATGTAATCCGACATGGGAGCTATGGAATCCTTGTTGGGTACATTGTCGAAATAAAGTGAGCCCCTGAAAAAGTGATGAATGCTGTCGGTTACAAAAAACTGAACCGAAGAAGCGGTATTTCCTTTCAAGTCGTAAAGAATTCCGTAAACTTTTTTTTCGGGATGTTGGTAAAGTTTCTCATTAATGGCATCGGCACGGACGCTGTGTTTATAAGCCATCTGTCGTGTGTCCTCCAACAATTCCTTCAAATTTCCATGAATGGGCTTGTAACTGCAGTAAATGGCTGCATTCAGAAAAGGATATTTTATATCGATCCAGCATTTTTCTCCTTCAGCTTCTCTTTTTTCCACTTTTGCGTAACTCGAAATTTCAAATCGGTAAGGCAGTTGAAGCGTATCGAGATAACGATAATTGTGAGCAGGTAAATCTACCCTGAAATATCCATAGGGACGGGGAACATAATTTTTTCCGCAGGAGAACAAAGAAGCCGTGATAACGATAAGGAGCGTCGTTTTATAAAATATTGTTCGCAAGTATTTGATTTTCTTTGTTTCCATGAAGTTGCCTGTTGTCTTTTCATCAAAAAAACAGCTTGATATTCAAATCAAAAAGTTGTTTTAATTTTCTTCTTGGTTGGGATCGAAATTATCTTTAATATGAAGTTTAATTTTTCGGATTCTGCGGTTGTCCACCGACAAGATTTCAAAAACGTAACGCCCATATTCGATCATTTCATTTTTTGCAGGCATTTCTCCTTTCAGTTCCAGTACCAAGCCGGCCAAAGTTTCCACTTCTTCAGTAACTTTTGAAAATTCATCTTCGTCGATGCCGGTAACTTTAAAAAAGTCGTTCAGCAAAATTTTCGCTTCAAAAATATAGGTGTGATTGTCCACTTTGGTATAAAGTTTTTCTTCGTCGTCGTATTCATCACTGATGTCGCCAACAATTTCTTCCAAAATATCTTCCAGCGTAACCAGTCCGGAAATTCCGCCATATTCGTCGACCACCAAAGCCACGTGAACTTTGTTTTTCTGAAATTCGCTGAGCAGGTCGTCAATTTTTTTTGTTTCAGGAACGTAATAAGCTTGCCGAATTAAACTTTGCCATCTGAAATTGGCAGGTTTGTCGAGATGGGGCAGCAAATCCTTGCTGTAGAGAATACCTTTAATATTGTCGCTATTTCCCGAATAGACGGGGATACGCGAATATCCGGATTGAATGATAATATTCAGCAAATCCTTAAAGTTGGTTTTGATATCTACAGCCAGCATATCAACGCGAGAAGTCATGATTTCGGCCACGCGAATATTGCCAAATTTAATAATTCCTTCCAGCATTTCCTTGTCTTCGTCCTGTTCGTTAGTCGTTAGTTCCAAAGCATGAGAAAGTTCATCGATAGAAATATCCGATTTTTTGAATTTTTCAATCTGACGGGTAACGAAAGAAGTAGAGTTAATCAGTAGAACAGCAACGGGCTGAAAAATTTTCTGGAGGGCTAAAATAAAGGGCGTAACAAAAAATGCGGTTTTTTCGGGATATTGTGAAGCATAGACTTTGGGCATTATTTCTCCAAAAAGTAGCAATACAAAAGTAATAATAACCGTGTCGAAAATGAATCCGAGCAACGGAGACGATTCAAAATCCAATACTGTGCCCGTAAAATAAGTGAGCAGCATAATGACAGCAACATTTACAAAGTTATTGCTAACGAGGATGGTTGCCAGCAGTCGTTGGGGATTGTTAATCAGGTGGAGTAAGGTTTTAGCGCTATTTTTGTTGCTTTCCTTTATTTCGTCTTTCATTTGCGGCGTAAGAGAGAAATAGGCCACTTCCGATCCTGAATTAATTCCGGAAATGACAAGCAAAACAATGCTTAATAATAAGGCAATGGCTGCCGAGAAAGTCAACGGATGAAAAGTTATTTGAAGAATAATGAATGCTAAATGATCCGGCATATAGAAATTATGATTATAAAAAGTTCAGAATTATACTTTAAACATCAAATGAATATCTTAAAAACCTGCCACCTGACTCTGTACTCCAATTCAATTTTTTTTTGACAGTTAACAAACAAGTTGCTCAAAATAAGTGTTTTATAGTAAGTGAACATAGAAGGTTTTTTGCTAATTTGAATACAAATATAAGCTTAATTTCTGTTTTTCGGTAAAAATTTCGAAAAACAAGTGGTAAAACACACTAAAATGATTAATTTTACCCACTCATCCAAGTGTTTTTTTGAAAGAGGTTTTTCATTTTCAAATTTATAAATATTCAGCATCATGGAAGATAAATTGGTAACCTTAGCTATTCGTACTTACAAAAGAGCACAAAAAATTAAATCTACTCTTGAAGAAAACGGTATCGAAACTATTATTCAGAGTGTGAATTTGGAACATCCCGAAATGTCTGTTGGCGTTCGTATTCGCATTAAGGAAAGCGATTTGCCTCGAGCATTGAAAATTGTGGAAGACATGGAAAATGCTTGGGAAGAAGAAGAACCGAAAAAAACTCCGGGCAAGCAGGTACTTGTTCCGATTGATTTTTCCGACCAAATACCCCAAGCGATAGATTTTGGTTTTTATTTTGCCGAATTGTTGAATGCAAAAGTCGAACTGCTGTATGTTTATTACAGCCCGCCATTTACGATTTCTTCCATCAACGATGAAGTGAATACTTATACATTGAGTGATGGAGAGTTGCTGCGTCAGATTGTGGAATCGGCCAATCGTGAAGTTGCAGTTTTAACCGATTCACTCAATCAGCGGATTGAAAAAGGCGAACTTCCCAATGTGCCTTTTCATTTTGAATTGAAGGAAGGAGTGCCCGAAGACCAGATTTTGGATTATTGTAAAAAAAATCAGCCGGTTCTGGTTATCATGGGAACGCGTGGCAAAAAAATCAGTAATGAGCTAATCGGAAGTGTTACGGCCGAAGTGATCGATTCATGCGTTTCGCCGGTGTTGGCATTGCCTGTGGACATGCCGCTGAGCAAACCTTCAGAAATAAGAAAAATGGCTTTTCTTACCAATTTCGAGCCCAAAGACCTGATTGCCATCGACAATACTATTTCACTTTTCGGATGGAATACGCTGGAAATGTATTTTATTCATGTTTCGCAAAAAAAGGAAGTGTGGGACGAAGTTATGTTGGCCGGGATTAAGGAGTATTTCTCCAAACATTATCCCAATATTTCAACACATTATGAGTTGATCAACTCGTCTGAAACGATGAAGCAGATTGACGATTATTTGGCTAAGAATGGAATCGATATTCTGGCCTTTAATTCTCCTCGTCGAAATCTTTTCAGGCGTTTGTTCAATCCGGGTTTGGCTTACAAAATGGTTTTACACTCCGATACGCCTTTGTTTGTAACGCATGTTTCCTAAACTTTTTTCGTTGTAATCCAGCAATTTTGTAATTTTTTTTTGAAGAAGGGACAATTTTTTCTCAATTTGAGTAGTAGAAAAATGAAAAAATTTTTATTTGTGCTTATGACAGTAGCTTTTTTAGGATGTCGTTCCGAAAAACCGGCAACGCCGGCGATGGAAACATTTCCTTACACGGTTGACCGATTTGCCGATATTGAAATTCTGCGTTATCGGGTTCCCGATTTCGAAACACTAACTTTGCAACAGAAAGAACTCATTTATTATCTTTCAGAAGCTGCTTTATCAGGGCGCGACATTTTGTACGACCAGAACAACAAGTACAATTTATGTGTTCGTCGTACATTGGAAGCTGTTTACGAAAATTATCGCGGAAATCGACAGTCTGAAGAATTTAAAAACTTCATTACTTATCTGAAACAGGTTTGGATGGGCAATGGTATTCACCATCATTATTCGCAGGATAAATTTGTTCCAAAATTTTCTGCGCCTTTTTTTGCTCAGGCGGTGAAAAGTATTGATGCTGAAGTTTTGCCACTCGAAAAGGGCGAAACTCCCGATGATTTGATTCGTAAACTGACCCCTGTGATTTTTGATCCGACAGTTTTTCCTAAACGTACCAATCAGGCTGACGGAGTGGATTTATTGCTTACTTCGGCAGTTAATTTTTATGAAGGTGTTACACAAGCTGAAGCTGAAGAATTTTACGACCGAATGAGAAATCCGAATGATTCAACTCCTATCTCTTACGGACTAAACAGTAAACTGATGAAAGAAAATGGTGTTTTGGTGGAAAAAACTTATAAATTGGGAGGAATGTATGGTAAAGCTATTGAGCAAATTGTTTTCTGGCTCAATAAAGCTCTTTCTGTGGCCGAAAATGATAAACAAAAGGACGTCATTCATTCATTGATAAAATTTTATGAAACCGGAGATTTGAAAACCTATGACGAATATTGTATAAAATGGGTGCAGGATACTGCATCACTGGTAGATTTTGTAAACGGCTTCACCGAAACCTATGCCGATCCGCTTGGATTGAAAGGCAGTTGGGAATCTATTGTGAATTTTAAAAATTTGGCTTCCACCAAAAGAACTGAAACCATCAGCGAAAATGCACAGTGGTTTGAAAATAATTCGCCCATCGATAATCGTTTTAAAAAGGAAAATGTGAAGGGAATCACAGCAAAAGTAGTTACTGCAGCCATTTTGGCAGGCGACTGCTATCCGTCCACTCCGATTGGCATTAATCTTCCCAATTCCGATTGGATTAGGCACGACTATGGTTCCAAATCGGTTACTATTGAAAACATTACGGAAGCTTATGACCGGGCTTCTTTGGGAAACGGATTCAACGAAGAGTTTATGTGGAGCGACGTGGAACGCGAAAGAGCTAAAAAGTACGGTTCGTTGACCAATAATTTGCACACTGATTTGCATGAATGTTTGGGGCATGGTTCCGGGAAATTGCTTCCGGGCGTCGACCCCAATGGGTTGAAAGCTTATGCGTCGACCATTGAAGAGGCACGTGCCGATTTATTCGGATTGTATTATGTGGCTGATTCAAAAATGCTCGAACTCGGACTGTTGCCCGACCATGAAGCCTATAAAGCCGAGTATTATCAGTATATCATGAATGGCCTTCTCACTCAGCTGACGCGCGTTCAGATGGGGAAAAATATTGAAGAGGCTCACATGCGCAATCGTCAACTTATTGCTCGCTGGGTGTACGAAAAAGGTTTGCCCGAAAATGTGATTGAACTTACAAAAAAAGATGGAAAAACTTACGTTGTGGTCAATGATTATGAAAAACTAAGAATTCTCTTTGGAAAACTTCTGGCCGAAATTCAGCGCATTAAGTCCACCGGCGATTACAATGGTGCAAAAACTTTGGTAGAAAATTACGGAGTAAAAGTTGATCCGGTTATTCACAAGGAAATTTTGGAACGCTACGAAAAATTAAATCTTGCACCTTATCGTGGCTTTGTCAATCCTGTTTATAAGGCTATAAAGAATGCCGATGGGGAAATCAGGGATGTGAAAATTTCTTATGACGAAAATTATGTGGAGCAACAATTGAGGTATTCAAGACAATATTCCAATTTACCGACATTCAATTGAAAAGCATTTTTTTGTAATAGTTTGTTGAATAATAGTTTAATAAAATTTTAAATGAATTTTTTTTCGTAAGGAAACTTACTTTTTTGGTTATTGTCGCCATGACAGGAAGTAAGTGTAACAATTGTTGTGGATAATGCCTAAATTTGGCTAAAAAACTGTTGATATTTAAGGAATTTTTCCGAACTTTGCAGCCTAAAAATGAATAACATTGTGAAATGAATACGAACAACGAAAAATGGCATGGGAGTCCAAAAAAAGGAGGGAACTCTTATGACAGCCGTGAGGGCAGACATTTTGAAAAAGGCGGCAATAATTCGCCTTTCAGTAAACCGGGAAGGAACCAAAAGGTTTATTCTTCTCAAAATACCTCCAATTCCAATTATGACAATCGTTCTACCGGAGGGAAACCCTATTATAAGAACGAAAACAAGAAACCATACAGACGACCTTTTACTACGGATGAAAATTCGGAAGGTGAAAATCGCAAACTGAAACTGGTAAAACCCGGAAAGTTTGTTGAAACGCGTTTTGATGACCGACAACCCAATGTAACTTTTCGTAAACGAAAAAATAAAACCGAAGGCGAATTTAATCCCAATGAAAAATACAGTCGAAAAAAACAACTCGAGTATCAAAAAAATAATGTCGATTATTCAAAACCTATTCGGTTGAACAAATTTCTGGCCAATGCCGGTATTTGTTCTCGCCGCGAAGCCGATGAATTTATTCAGTCGGGTGTCATTTCTGTTAATGGTGAAGTGGTTACTCAGCTCGGTGCAAAAATTATGATGACCGACACAGTGATGTTTAAAAACCAACCCGTGCAGTCGGAGAGAAAAGTGTACCTATTGCTCAATAAGCCGAAAGATTGCCTGACAACTTCTGATGATCCCAATAACCGCAAAACAGTGCTCGATTTGGTAAAAAATGCTTGCAGTGAAAGGATTTATCCCGTCGGAAGGCTCGACAGAAATACCACTGGTGTTTTACTGCTCACCAACGATGGTGATTTGGCAGCCAAATTGACCCATCCAAAATACAACAAAAAGAAAATTTATCATGCCGTTCTCGACAAAAATCTTGAAACAGTCGATTACGATAACATAATAAAAGGTGTAGATTTGGGAGATGACCATGTGTCGGTCGATGCACTCGAATTTGTAAAAGCCGGCAATCGAAGAGAGATAGGAATAGAAATTCATTCAGGACAAAACAGGGTAGTAAGGCGAATTTTTGAAAAATTTGGTTATAAAGTCGTATATCTTGACCGTGTTTATTTCGCCGGGTTGACCAAAAAGAATGTACCCAGAGGAAAATATCGCTTTCTGACTCAGCGCGAAATCAATATGCTGAAAATGGGAGCTTACGAATAAAAATTTTTTACTGACGTTTTGTTCCTTTGATTTTTTTTGAAAAAATTTTGTGCCACAATCATTTAAAACCATAGGTGATATGAGTGATGAAAATTTGAATGAAACTCATTCCGACGTGCAAAATTCCGTTGTGCCCGAGCCTTCAAAGAAAAAAGGTTTTTTCCGAACATTTATTTCTCGTCATACGGGAGTTTTCGTTTTGTTGTGTTTGCTGATAGCAGTAGTTATTGCTGGCTTTATCCGCATTAAATTGTTGGAACGCAGTTTTGACAAGCAACAGGAGGCTTTGCGGGTTCGATACGAAAATAAAGTGGACAGCCTTCTTCAATCAGACAGACTGACAACAGCCAAAGTTTTTTCATGGGCAGTGAGGGGCGAGCTGATACGCGATAACCGAGATCAGGTAAATCAGTATTTTATGAATTTTATCAAAGAACCCGGCGTAAAGAAAATCAAACTCATTGACCCTGTTTCTGCAAAAGCAATTATCTCCACCGATAAAAAAGAAGAAGGTTTGGTTTTTGCAGACCCCGCTATTTTTACCGAAGAAATTGCTATTCGCCATCATGATTCCATAATTCAAATTATTTCTCCGGTTATGGGGCTGAATGAAAAAATTGGCATTCTGGTAATAGAATACGAATAAATTTCTTTTTTTCCCATGTACAAAAGGCTGTTTAATTTTTTTTTACCAGCCTTTTTATTTTGTTCGGAATTTTTTTTGTTTCAATTTTAAAAAGAAGCGGGGAAATCATTTCGTCTTTTTAAAACAAATTTTCTTTGTACCTTTGGAGTCTCTTATATATTCAGCAAAAAGCTAAAAAATTTTTCAATGAATGATTCAATGAAACGATTCAAATCTCTCAACGTTATTTTTGGCTGGGTAGCATTTGTTATTGCTACTGCAACGTATTTGCTAACTTTGGAGCCAACCGCCAGCTTTTGGGATTGCGGCGAATTCATATCCACAGCGTACAAGCTGGATGTGGGTCATCCTCCCGGAGCGCCGTTTTTTATGCTGACTGCAAGATTTTTCACGCTATTTACTTCCGATCCTACGCGCGTTGCAGTTATGGTAAATACTTTGTCGGCTTTGTGCAGCGGCTTGACTATTTTGTTCCTTTTCTGGACCATCACTCATCTGGCTCGCAAGGTTGTTATCAAGTCGGACGAAGATTATACTACCGGTAACATTATCATTATTATTGGTGCCGGTCTGGTTGGAGCTTTGGCTTATGCTTTTTCCGATACATTCTGGTTTTCGGCTGTCGAGGGAGAAGTGTATGCTTATTCTTCACTGTTTACGGCAGTAGTTTTTTGGCTGATACTGAAATGGGAAGAAACTGCCGACGAGCCCGGTTCGGATCGATGGTTGTTACTGATTGCCTATTTAATGGGTTTGTCTATTGGCGTTCACCTTTTAAATTTGTTGGCAATTCCTGCCATTGTGCTGGTTTATTATTTCAAAAAATTTACACCATCCTTTAAAGGCGTTCTATTGGCATTGCTCGGATCAGTCGTGATTTTGGCGGTTGTTTTGTATGGAATTATTCCCGGATTTGTTCAGGTTGCCAGCTGGTTTGAGCTTTTGTTTGTCAATAAATTGGGAATGGCTTTCAATTCAGGGCTTTATGTTTACATTATTCTTTCGATAGCTGCACTGACTTGGGCTATTTACGAATCTTATGTTAACAAAAACTATTTCAGGATTGTATTGTCTTTCCTCGTGGCCATTACTTTAGTAGGCATTCCGTTTTTTGGACAGCATATCGTGCTGGGCATTATTCTGGTAGCCGCCTTGAGTTTTTATTTTTATAAGTGGAAAGATAAAGTCAATGTTCATTGGATTCATACTTCCATTCTGATGATTACCTTAATGTTGATTGGATATTCTACCTATAGCGTAATTGTTATTCGTTCTGCTGCCAATCCGCCTATGGATCAGAATTCGCCCGACAATGTTTTTTCCTTGCGTTATTATTTGAATCGCGAACAATATGGCGATCGACCTTTAATTTATGGCCCTGTTTACAACGCACCGGTGAAACTGCGTATTGAAGGCAATATGTGTATTCCGGAAGAAGAGTTGGGAGAAGCAATGTATGCTCCAAAACCAAAAAAATCGCCCAACGAAAAAGACCAGTATATCCTTACCGGTTATAAAATGGACTATAAGATGGACGAAAGGTTCAACATGTTTTTCCCGCGAATGTACAGTAACAACAGCTCTCATGTTGAGGCTTACAAAGTTTGGGGAAGAGTTAAGGGAAAACCGATCACTTTCGACTATTGTGGACAGGAACGGACGGAAATGAAACCGACTTTTACTGAAAATCTTCGTTTCTTTTTCGATTACCAGTTGAATTTCATGTATTGGCGTTATTTTTTGTGGAATTTCAGTGGACGGCAGAACGACTTGCAGGGAAATGGTGAAATCGACAAGGGAAACTGGATAACGGGCATCAATTTCATTGACAAGTATCTGGTCGGGGATCAAACGAATCTTCCAACTTCTTTGGCACAAAACAAAGGACGGAATACCTATTATTTGTTGCCTTTGATTCTGGGAATTTTGGGAATTCTCTCTCAAATTTATGGCGGAAAGAAAGGACAAAACAGTTTCTGGGTTACTTTTCTTCTGTTTTTCATGACCGGTATTGCTATCGTGGTGTACTTGAATCAAACTCCATATCAGCCACGAGAACGTGATTATGCCTATGCCGGATCGTTTTATGCTTTCAGTATTTGGATTGGGTTGGGGATTCTGGAAGTTTTTAAATCGTTTAAAAAATACCTCCCTGCTACAGTTAGCTCCATTATAGTTACACTGCTTTGCCTGTGTGTGCCGGCGCTAATGGCTTCCGAAAACTGGGACGATCATGACCGAAGCGGACGTTTCACGGCTCGCGATTTTGGACAAAATTATCTTGAATCGTGTCGACCGAATGCCATAATCTTTACCAACGGCGATAATGATACTTTCCCCCTTTGGTACAATCAGGAAGTAGAGGGTAAAAGAACCGACATAAGAGTTTGTAATTTAAGTTATTTGCAAACCGACTGGTACATCGATCAGATGAAACGCGAAGCATACAAGTCGGCACCGTTGCCTATATCATGGGAACCTGAAGATTATATTTCGGGTAAAAATGAAGTGGTTTCGGTGGAAGATTTTATCAAGCAGCCGGTTGACGTGAAAACCATCATGGATTTTATTCGGAGTTCCGACCCGCAAACCAAAATAAACGGGGAATCCATTATCCCGACAAAGCAGATTTATATTCCTGTTGATGCTCAGCAGGTTATAAAGACCGGAACCGTTAAACCTGAAAGAGCAGCCGAAATTGTACCAAGAATTGATTTCAACCTGAAAAACAGGCTTACAAAAAGTGAATTGATGGTCATTGAAATGTTGAAGGAAAATAATTGGAAACGTCCAATGTATTTTGCAGTAACGGTGGGAGATGATTATTATTTGGGACTGAGTGATCATTTTGAACTGACGGGAATGGCTTATCAGATTGTGCCTGTTGGTGCGAAAGGAGCGGGGCCAGGCGTTAATACGGATGAAATGTACGAAAATGTGATGCACAAATTCCGCTTTGGTGGAATAAATAATCCCAAAGTTTATATTGATGAAAATATTGGCAGAATGTGCCGCACACACCGCATGTTTATCGGACAGTTGGCCGGAGCTTTGCTGGCTAAGGGAGACAGTGCAAAAGCCAAAACGGTTCTCGATTATTGTAACAAAATGATTCCCGGAACTACTGTTCGCCATGATTATACTTCAGTTCAGTTGGCCGATTACTATTATAAACTTGGTGAAATAAAGAAAGGCGATGCCATAATGAACGATGTGGCCAAAGACTGCGTGGAATACTTGAATTGGAGTTTTAGTTTGACTCCTTCGCAGCAAAACAGCATTACTGGAGAGATGGGAAACAATTATGCCGTTCTCAATCAAGTACTGCGCATTTGCGACGAAAACAAGCGAAAGAATATTCTGAACAAGTATCTCCCGAGTTATATGCAATATTCGCGGCATTTTCAGATGTAAATGAATTTTCAGTTTCCTACTTTATTGCGTCCGCTGATAGGACGAAACTATTTGTGGAGAAAAAATTCTTCGGAAAAAGTTGTATATTTGACTTTTGATGATGGGCCTGTGCCTGAGGTTACGCCTCAGGTACTTGGTATACTTGATGATTTTGACATTAAAGCTACTTTTTTTTGTGTTGGCGACAATGTGAAAAAATTTCCGGAGCTTTACCGGGAAATTCTTTTGAAGGGACACAGTGTTGGAAATCACACTTTTCATCATTTGAACGGGTTTAAAGTTGGGCAAGAGCAATATCTGAAAGATGTGGAACAGGCTTCGCAGTTGATCGACAGCCGCTTGTTTCGTCCTCCTTACGGAAAACTCACTCGCAGAGAGAGGAAAATTTTGCAACAAAAATTTCAGATTGTCTTATGGGATGTGATTTCGTATGACTATGACAAAAATCTCTCGCCTTCACAAGTTTTGAAGAATGTGAAAAGCTATTCAAGAAACGGTTCGGTGATTTTGTTTCACGATTCCGTGAAGGCAAAAAACAATATGCTGACGGTTCTTCCACAAGCCATAAGTTTTCTGTTGGCAAAAGGTTATCGTTTCGAAAAACTCTGATGTATTTTAATTTATTGATTCAAAAGTCTGTATTTCTTAACTGAAAATCGCTTCCATGAAAGAATCTATTTTGCAATATGTATGGCAGCATAAGCTTTTTTTACAAAGCAATCTGCAAACTGCTGATGGAGAAAAAGTGGAAGTCATTGATGTGGGCAAAAGCAATACGGATGCAGGCCCCGATTTTTTTAATTCTAAAATAAAAATCGACGGAACCCTTTGGGTAGGGAATGTGGAAATTCACTCCCGTTCTTCGGAATGGATAAAACACGGACACCAGAAAGATAAAGCTTATGATACCGTAATTTTGCATGTGGTGGCAGAGACTGATGGAGAAGTCTTCAGAACGGACGGAACAAAAATTCCTCAGCTTGTTTTACCATTTTCAAAAGATATTGAAGCGAATTACGATTCGTTGTTGAACAACAATAAATGGATCCCTTGCGCAGATAAAATTGAGAAAATTTCCGAAATTTTTATTCAAAGTTGGAAAAATGCTTTGCTGGTGGAGCGATTGGAACAAAAAATGAAAGAGATAGAAAATTTGTTGACACAAAATCATTATCATTGGGGAGAAGCTTTTTACATTGTTATAGCGCGAAATTTTGGTTTTGGCACCAATGGTCAGGCTTTCGAAATGTTGGCAAAGTCTGTTCCATTGACTGTTTTGGCAAAACATAAGGATAATCTGTTGCAATTGGAAGCCATTTTGTTTGGTCAGGCAGGTTTGCTGCCTGAAGATACTTCCGATACCTATACCATGCAATTGGAAAAGGAATATGCTTTTTTGAGAAACAAATTTTCGTTACAGCCCATCGACTGCAGCCAATGGAAATTATTCAGACTCAGGCCTTATAATTTTCCTCATGTTAGAATTGCACAATTTGCTTCCCTGATCCATCAGTCATCAAAACTTTTCTCGAAAATTATTGAAACTCCAAATTTGGAATTGATGAAAGACATGTTTTCCTGCAAACCTTCGAATTATTGGCAAACGCATTATCTGTTTGGTTCTGCAAGCCCAAAAAGCACCAAACAGCTCGGATTGTATTCTATCTACAGCATTGTAATCAATACGATTGTTCCCTTTTTGTTTTGTTATGCTTCAAAAAAGAACAACGAAGATTTAAAAGATAAATCTTTGCATTTGCTGGAAGCCATTCCTTCAGAAAAAAATGCCATTGTCAAAGGTTGGAGAAATATTGGAATTGCTTCCGAATCAGCATTTGATTCTCAGGCTCTTATACAACTGAAAAAGCAATATTGCGATACGAAGAAATGTTTGTTTTGCCGAATTGGTCACAAAGTATTAACGTTGCAAACAACCTGATTTGAAACAACAATGAGATTAAATTTTTTTAAGACGATCGTCTTTTCAGGAATAATTTTATCGGTTGTTGGCTGTGCCAACAAAGCACAAGGCCCAACCGGCGGCCCAAAAGACTCCATCCCACCAAGTGTTGTTCGCTCTGTCCCTTCCAACGGTGCGTTAAATTTTAAGAAAAAGCAAATTCTGATCGATTTTGATGAAAATGTCAGTATAGAAAAAGCGGCCGAAAATGTACTGATTTCTCCTCCTCAGGTGAAACCGCCCGAAGTTGTTGCCATCGGAAAGAGAGTTACGGTCAATTTGCAGGACGATTTAAAAGACAGTACAACCTACACTATTAATTTCGGGAATGCCATAGTAGATTTGAACGAAAAAAATCCATTAAAAAATTTTTCTTTCTCGTTTTCTACCGGAAATCAGATCGATACCTTGCAAGTTAAGGGAACTGTTATCAATGCTGAAGATTTGAATCCGGTTTCAGGGATTACCGTTGGGGTTTATAAAGATTTATCCGATACGGTTTTTACAAAAAAACCTTTTTTGAGAATTGGGAAAACGGATGAAACTGGAAAGTTTTCAGTAGAAAATTTGAAAAAGGATACTTTCAAAATATATGCTTTGGGCGACGCCAACAGAGATTATTTTTATCAGCCGGGTGAAGGGCTTGCTTTTACCGATTCGCTGATTGTTCCTGGATTTTTCAGAGAAGAAGTGATGGATACGATTTGGAAAGATTCTGTTCAAATCGATACCATTCGCTCCATTGTACGAACGCATTTTTTGCCTGATAACATCCTGCTGAAATATTTTAAGGAAAACAAAAAAAGACAATATTTCATTAAAGCTGAACGAACTTTACCTTATGCTTTTTCTTTGTTTTTCAGTGCACCCATGACCGAATTGCCAACCTTGAAACCAATTGATTTTGAATGGGATGGCAAATATATTCTTCAGAAAAACAATACGATGGACAGTCTGACTTACTGGATGACCGATTCGTTGGTTTGGAAGAAAGACACGTTGCAGTTTGAAATGAGTTATAAAAAAACCGATTCGCTTTTTCGACTTGTACCTGCAACGGATACATTGAAAATTTTCATGCGAACTGCTCGCTCTACTGTGAGAAATATTAAAGACAAAAAAGAACCTGTTTCACGGGTAAAAATGGAGCAAAATTATCAGTTTACAACCAATATTGCCGGTTCTTTTGATATTTATCAGCCTGTTGTTTTTCGTTTCAGTACGCCTCTGGCTTATTTTGATTTATCCAAAATTTCACTTGCTCAAAGAGTTGATACGATTTTAAAACCTTTGCCTGTAAATTGGCGACAGGTAGATTCTACCAAAATGGTTTATGCTGTCGATTACAAATGGGAACCGGAGAAAAATTATGAATTAACAGTCGATTCGGCTGCTTTTACCAGCATATATCAGCAAACCAGTAAGAAATATTCAGGAAAATTCAAAATTCGTTCTTTGGATGAATACAGCACGGTTATTATGGTATTGGAAAATTTTGTTCCCAACGCCGTAATTCAAATTTTGGATGCCAAAGATGCGGTGATTGCTTCAAAGCAGGCACAGGAAAAAGGAACCGTTTTTCAGTATCTGAAACCCGGCGATTATTATGCTCGACTGTTTTTGGATGAGAATGGAAACGGCAAATGGGATACCGGAGACTTTGCTGCTCACAGGCAGCCGGAAGCGGTTTTCTATTATCCGAAAAAAATGACTTTGATGCCCAATTGGGAATTTGAGGAAACATGGAATTATCTTAAAGTGCCTCTGCTTGAACAGAAGCCCAAGGAAATTCGCAAAGATGCCGGAAAGAAGGCATCGGGAAATTGAGATGAAGAAAGGTTGCCGAATCATTTTCAGGACACCAGTCATCAAAACAATTCCATATTTCCCCTTTTACCTATAAAAAGAATGACACCCGTACTATTTTCGCGAATCACAAATAAAAATGGTTTGTTTACTCGAAATTCGGGAATGATGGGAACGGAAGTATATCCAACTTCTACTACCGTTACAGCAGCGGCTTCAGTTCCTTCTTCCGTAACTTCGATATAAGTATTGTGGAGAATTCTCGAAATAAAAAGATTTTCGTTGGCAATGTTTGTAAAATCGGCATTATCGGTAAATGCCAATTTCATGCCCATGTCAATCAGCGGGTCGTTTAAAAGGAATTTATTTTTACTGCTGAAACGTGGAAAATAAACTTCTACTTCTCTCATAGATAAATTTTGAAGAATGCTGTTCCACTGATCTACTGTAAGATATTCCAACAAATCTGCCGTTGTATTTCCATTTTTCGGTAAAATTACCGTCATGCTGAAAGCTTTGTTTCCGTAAGGCATATCGAGGTATTGAGCCTTTTCATCTTCTGCATAGGCAAAAGTATCTTTCTGAAACATCATATTTACTTTCACTTTTTCGCCTGCTTCGTTGGTAAAATCAGTTTGCTTAGTGTTTTTCTTCTCAAATTGATGACGCCAGATTCCCTTGAAATAAATGGCATTGATCAGATACATCACTGCTTCATCGGGAATTGCATCCAGTACAGAAGGAATCAAATTATTGGTTTTTTTAGCACACCATTGATTAATAGTATCCACCGCCCAAGCTTTTGAAAAATCGAGTTCCCGTATATACGCATTAAAATAATCGATATTAACTTTCAAAAAATCCTGTTTTACCTGAAAGCCAGTGCGATACCACAAAGAATTGGCAAGAGTGAGTTTGGTGGTCGGGTCAATGGTTGGAAGCGTGGTTTGAAAAATACGATAATATTCATTGATTTCTTCAACTGACATGCCACCCATTTTCAGAGCGTTTTCCATTTCGGATTTGGTTTCGCCGGCTGCCCCGTTCCACGTCATTCCCAGTGCAATGCTGACACTTAAGGGAGAAATAAAAACATTCGTTTCTTTTGAAAAATTGATGACTCTACGAAATAAATCGAGAGCAAATTCATTGTCTTGTCCTACACGTTTTGCCTGTCCGTCGGTCAAAGTAATAGGTTTTGCATCGGGCGGAAGTTGTGAGGAAGATTCAGTTTCGTCGTTGCATGAAACAATTCCGAAACCCAGAATGGCAAGTAGTAGAAGTTTTTTCATGGCTCAAATCTTTTGAAATGAAACGATGTGAATTTTTATGCTTAATAGATTGTAGGTAATAAATTTTACATAAACTGAGAAACAATTTTTTCAATAATTTTCTGAATCATAGCCCACAATATAACAATACAAATTTTTCTTTGTGGAAAGAATTTTTATTCAGCTGAATGAGTAGAATAATATCGGCACCATGCCTTTAAGCCGCATTCATTGCATTTGGGTTTTCGGGCAAGGCAAACATACCGACCATGCAAAATTAGCCAATGATGAGCAATGGGCAACAAATGAGGTGGAATGTGGCGAACCAGTTCACGTTCGGTTTGCAAAGGGTTTTTTGAATTCGTGGTCAGTCCCAACCGCTCCGAAACACGAAACACATGCGTATCGACGGGCATGGCCGGTTGGTTGTAGATAACTGCTGCAATAATATTGGCCGTCTTTCGCCCAACGCCGGGAAGCGTTTGGAGTTTGTCCACGTCGTCAGGAATCTTTCCTCCAAAATCAGTTACCAATTTTCGCGACATTTCAACCAAATGCTTGGCTTTGCTGTTGGGATAGGAAACGCTGCGAATATATTCCAATACCTGCTCGGGAGTAGCTGCTGCCATAGCTTCCGGCGTGGGAAAAGCTGAAAAAAGTCGTGGCGTAACCATATTGACACGTTTATCGGTACATTGTGCCGAAAGAATCACTGCAACCAGCAACTCAAATGGATTGGAATAGTTTAATTCTGTTTGAGCATTGGGCATATTTACTGCAAACCACTCCAAAATGTTCCGATAACGTTCTTCTACTGTCATATAAGCTTCTGAAAATTAAAAATTTAATCAGCAAATTTACGCAATAATTTCAGCAAAACGTGATATTTTGAAAATTTATTCATTTCTATAAACAATTGAATTATTACATTAGTTTTTCTACGGATTTTTTTGTCTTTTTATTCTTGTGCTTTTTTTGTTGTGTAAATTTACAACGATAAGTGTAAATTACTGATTTAATATTTATTGTTTCTGTATAAATCTTCTTCCAATTTAAAAAAATTGCTTCAGCAATGGTTTTTTAAAGAAAATCTGTAACTTTGAAGCAACAAATAAAATCGATTATCATGACATTAACCGACAGATTTTTGAAATACGTAAGTTTTACTACAACTTCCGACGAATTGACCAATATGACACCGAGTACACCGGGTCAAATGGTTTTTGCTCATCATTTGGTAAAAGAATTGAAATCTCTTGGGCTGAAGGACGCCGAAGTGGACAAAAATGGCTATATAATGGCAACTTTGCCGGCCAATACCGATAAGAAAATTCCAACCATCGGCTTTATTGCTCATTTGGATACCAGTCCCGACATGAGTGGAAAAAACGTTAAGCCACAGATTATTAAAAATTACGATGGCAAAGATATTTTATTGAACGAAGAACAGTTGATTGTACTGGAAACAGAAAAATTTCCCGAAATTTTGCAGTATGTGGGTCAGGATATTATCGTTACCGATGGAACTACGTTGCTGGGTGCCGATGATAAGGCAGGTATTGCCGAAATTATTTCTGCAGTGGAATATCTTTTGCGTCATCCCGAAATTAAACATGGTAAAATCCGTATTGCTTTCACTCCCGATGAAGAAATAGGAAAAGGAGCCGATTATTTTGATGTGAAAAAATTCGATGCCGATTGGGCTTATACTATTGATGGAGGAGAAATTGGGGAATTGGAATTTGAAAATTTCAATGCTGCTTCAGCCAAAGTAACTTTTTACGGATTGAATGTTCATCCGGGCTATGCACTTCACAAAATGAAAAATTCCATTCGTATTGCACACCAGTTTTCTGCCATGCTTCCCCGCCATGAAACGCCCGAACATACTGAAGGTTATGAAGGTTTTTACCATTTAACTTCCATAGAAGGAACGGTGGAAAAAACGACCATGAATTTTATCATTCGCGACCACAATCGGGATAAGTTTGAACAGCGTAAAAAGGAGCTTCAGCATTTGGTGAATAAAATCAATGCAGAATTTGGAGAAAATTCGGCTGTCATCGAATTACGTGATCAGTACTACAACATGCGCGAAAAAATTGAGCCTGTCATGCACATTATCGATTTGGCTTCCGATGCCATGAAGGATGTGGGCGTTACGCCGAAAATTGTCCCCGTACGTGGAGGAACAGATGGTGCACGTCTTTCGTACATGGGACTTCCCTGCCCGAATATTTTTGCCGGAGGAATGAACTTTCACGGACGTTTCGAATACATTCCCATTCCCTCAATGGAAAAAGCCATGATGGTCATTGTAAAAATTGCCGAGTTGGCAGCAAAAAAATATGCAGATTCTTCAGAAAAAGATGAATGATATGACGCCAAATAAATAAGAATCAGCTCCAACATCGTCTCTTCTCTAATCAATTCTCTTTGCTGCTTGGTTTGCTCACAGTCTTTTTTTCACGCTGCTTTCTGTAAAAACATGAAATAGAAAAAAGTTTGACAACGAAATATTCTTTTGGCAGCCGAGAAAATTAAACAACAAAAAAACCGGTGCAGAACTGCATCGGTTTTTTGTCGGGATGACTGGATTCGAACCAGCGACCACACGCCCCCCAGACGCGTACTCTAAACCGGACTGAGCTACATCCCGAATGGTTGAAAATGGAATACAAAATTAAACAATTTTCCCTGTATTTGAAAAATGTTTTTCTGCTTATTTTGAACTGTTCTTCTCCCTATTTCATTAATTGCTTGAAAATGAAAATATTTATCGATATTCATCCCAACTTTTAATTTTGACATCTTCCATTGTCAGGTTGCAGAACGCAAAAATAAAGGCACTTGCCAGCCGTGCATTGGTGAGCAGAGGAATATTAAAATCAATGGCACTTCGCCGAATGGTGTAATCGTTAGCCAATTCTCTGCGCGTAACATTTTTTGGAATATTGATAACCAAATCGAATTTTTTGGCTGCAATCATGTCTTTTACGTTGTATTCACCTTCTTCGTCAGGCCACTGAACAGGGATACTCGCCACGCCATTGTCCATCAAAAATTGATGAGTTCCCCGTGTTGCATAAATTTGGTATCCTTTCCTGTAAAGCAATCGACAAGCATCCAACAAATCTACTTTTGACTTGGGTTCGCCTGAAGAAATCAAAATGTTTTTCTTCGGAATGGTTATTCCAACCGACAGTAAGGATTTTAGGAGAGCTTCCGACGAATCGTCACCCAAACAGCCAACTTCACCGGTAGAAGCCATATCGACTCCCAAAATTGGGTCGGCTTGCTGCAAGCGTGCAAAGGAAAACTGCGATGCTTTTACCCCGACATAATCGAGATCGAAAGCCGATTTTTCGGGTTTTTCTACCGGAATGCCCAACATGATTTTTGTGGCAATTTCTATAAAATTGATTTTCAGTACTTTCGATACAAACGGAAAGCTGCGCGATGAGCGCAAATTGCATTCTATCACTTTTATATAGTTGTCGCGAGCCAGGAACTGAATGTTGAATGGGCCCGAAATATTGAGCGAGCGGGCTATCTGCCGGGCAATATTTTTAATTCGGCGAATGGTTTCCACATAAATTTTTTGCGGAGGAAACTGTGTCGTAGCATCCCCTGAATGAACACCTGCAAATTCGATATGTTCCGATATGGCATAAACAATAATTTCTCCTTTGTCGGCAACAGCATCTATTTCTATTTCCTTGCAACGTTCCAAAAATTCCGAAATAACTACCGGATGCTGCTTGGAAACATTGGTAGCCAGTTTTAAAAATTCTTCCAATTGCGAAGCATCGTAACAAACGTTCATGGCAGCGCCCGAAAGTACATACGAAGGTCGAACCAAAACAGGGTATCCAATTCGTTCGACAAATTCGTTTACTTCCTCAAAAGTGGTCAACTCTTTCCAACGTGGCTGGTCGATACCGAGCTGGTCGAGCATGGCTGAAAATTTGTGTCTGTCTTCTGCCATGTCGATAAATTCGGCTTGCGTACCAAGAATATTGACTTTTGCATCGGCAAGCTTCATGGCCAAATTATTGGGAATTTGTCCACCTGTGGACACCACAACGCCTTTCGGCATTTCCATTTCGATAATGTCCATGACACGTTCAAAGGTCAGTTCATCGAAATAAAGCCGGTCGCACATGTCATAATCGGTGGAAACTGTTTCGGGATTATAATTAATCATTACCGAGCGATAACCTTCCTTCCGAATGGTGGTCAGTGCATTTACACCACACCAGTCGAATTCGACGGAAGAACCGATTCGGTAAGCTCCTGACCCCAGCACAATAACCGAACGTTGATCGTCTTCGTGCTGAACATCGTTGCCACAGCCGTTGTAGGTTAGGTAAAGATAATTCGTCAAAGCCGGATATTCGGCTGCCAGCGTGTCAATTTGCTTCACCGATGGTAAAATATTGTGTTTCTGACGATGAACGCGGGTGAGTTTCATTTTTTCCTCAATTTCTTCCGGCAGACATTTGGTTATCAAACGTGTAACCTGAAAATCGGAAAAGCCTGCTTTTTTTGCTTCCAACAGTAATTCATTCGGAAGTTTTTCGAGTGAATCATATTCCTGAAGTTCATGTTCAAGCCGGACGATATTTTGAAGCTTAAAAAGGAACCAGCGGTCTATTTTTGTTAATTCGTACAGTTTATCGATGGAATAACCTTCATGTAGCGCTTGAGCCAGATAAAATACACGTTTGTCGGTAGGCTGGGAGAGAGCCGTATCAAGACTGTCGCTGAAATATTCTCTGTTGGCAACAAAACCGTGCATGCCCAATCCAATCATGCGCAATCCTTTCTGAAAAACTTCTTCAAAGCTGCGACCAATGGCCATCACTTCACCAACCGATTTCATACTGCTGCCCAGTTGATGGGATACACCGTTAAATTTACTTAAATCCCAACGAGGAATTTTACATACGATGTAGTCGAGTGCAGGTTCAAAAAATGCAGAGGTTGTTTTGGTAACCGAATTTTTTAATTCCGGAAGTCCGTAACCCAAGCCAAGTTTAGTAGCAATAAATGCCAGCGGATAACCTGTAGCTTTCGAAGCAAGCGCTGAAGACCGACTTAAGCGGGCATTGACTTCAATCACCCGATAATCTTCCGAAAACGGATCCAGCGCATACTGAATGTTGCATTCGCCTATGATACCAATGTGGCGGATAATGCGGATGGAAAGTTCGCGCAGTTTGTGATATTCGCTGTTGGTAAGCGTTTGAGAAGGAGCTACTACAATACTTTCTCCGGTGTGAATGCCCAGCGGATCGAAATTTTCCATGTTGCACACCGTAATGCAGTTGTCGTAACGGTCTCTTACTACTTCGTATTCGACTTCTTTCCAGCCTTTCAGCGATTTTTCTACCAAAACCTGAGGTGAATAGGAAAAAGCTTTTTCTACCAATGCATGCAGTTCTTCATCGTTGTTGCAAAAACCGCTTCCCAAACCACCAAGGGCATAAGCCGCCCGTACAATTACCGGATAACCCAAATCGTGAGCTGCGGATACTGCATCATTAACATTGGTAACGGCGTGGCTTTTGATATATTTTACATCAATTTCCGAAAGTTTTTGATTGAAAAGTTGACGATCTTCGGTATCAATAATCGATTGAACCGGTGTGCCCAGCACTGTTACATTGTATTTTTCAAAAACACCTTGCTGATAAAGTGCCACGCCGCAGTTGAGCGCCGTCTGTCCGCCAAAGGAAAGAAAAATTCCATCCGGTCGTTCCTTTTCGATAACTTTTTCTACAAAGTAGGGAGTAACCGGCAAAAAATATACTTTATCGGCAATTCCTTCCGAAGTTTGAACGGTAGCAATGTTGGGATTGATGAGAACAGTTTGAATGTTTTCCTCTTTTAATGCTTTCAAAGCTTGTGAACCGGAATAGTCGAATTCGCCGGCTTCACCAATTTTCAGTGCTCCCGAACCCAAAACCAGCACTTTTTTTATTTCGCCTTTTTTTGGACTTTGGTAAGTGTGCTTTATAATTTGTTTTTTCTCCAATTCTTCTTCTATCAGTTGAGGAATGGATTTATTTTTTTCGGTCAGGGTACGTATGAGTACATCAAAAAGAAATTCCGTATCGGTTGGTCCTGAAGAGGCTTCGGGATGAAATTGACAGGAAAACCAAGGCTTTGTTTTATGCCGTATTCCTTCGTTTGTTCCATCATTCATGTTTACAAACAACGGTTCCCATTCGTCGCTTAAGGTTGAATTGTCAACCGCAAAACCGTGATTTTGGGAGGTGATAAAAGCTCTTTGTGTTCCTGCCAGTTGAACCGGTTGGTTATGGCTTCTGTGTCCGTATTTGAGTTTGTATATTTTGGCGCCTCCGGCCATTGAGAGCAGTTGATTTCCCATGCAAATCCCGAATATTGGCTTGTCGGTCTGCATGGCCTTTCGGATATTGTTTACCGTTGCATCACAAAATTCCGGATTCCCCGGTCCATTGGAAATAAACAATGCATCATAATCCAATTGATGAAAATCATAATTCCACGGCACACGAATAACAGTGGTGTCGCGTTTGAGCAGGCAGCGAATTATGTTGTGTTTCACTCCGCAATCGACCAGCAGAATACGGTGCTTTCCGTTGCCATAAGTTATCACTTCTTTGCAGCTGACTTTTGCAACCTGATTTTCGGTGTCGGGATCCACAAAATCGATATCTGCACCCGGAAAAACTATTTTTCCCAACATGGTTCCTTTTTCACGTACCAGTTTGGTCAATTCGCGGGTATCCACACCAAAAATTCCGGGAACTTCATTTTCTATCAGCCAATCGCTGAGGCTTTTTCCCGCATTCCAATGACTGTAATGAAAAGAAAAATCGGAAATAATTAAAGCTGATGCCTGAATTTTTTCCGATTCGTAAAAGGTGGATAATCCGTTTTGTTCTTTGTCGATCGGGACACCGTAATTACCTATGAGGGGGTAAGTGAGCGTCAGTAACTGACCCTTGTAGGATGGGTCGGTCAAACTTTCGGGATAGCCAACCATAGCGGTATTGAAAACTACTTCGCCTGCGGCCGATTTTTCGTAACCGAAAGATTTTCCCTCGAAGATGGTTCCATCTTCCAAAATAAGGTGGACAGGTTTGAATTGTTGCATAAATTCCTTATAAACTTTTGAAAAGTAGCAGGCAAAACTATAAAAAAATCCGCCTGAAAAAATGGTACATCCAAATTTTTGCAAAGATACTGATTTTTCTTGGTTGGAGCAAAAATTGGCAGAGGAAAATAGCCTGAAAACTTTCACGAAAAAAATAAACAATTCGCGGTAAATGATTGTTTAAACAAAATTTGATATTTTTGTCCAGTTTTTCAACCAATAAAAAGAATCGAAGCGTGTTCAAGTTTTTGAAGCAGATCGACAATAAATCCTATCGTCCGGTATTTGGGGCATTGGATATTTTTAAATTTATCGGGCCCGGTTTACTGGTAACGGTTGGTTTTATCGATCCGGGCAATTGGGCTTCCAATTTGGCTGCCGGTTCGAATTACGGTTATTCGTTGCTGTGGATGGTAACTTTGTCCACCATAATGCTTATTATGTTACAGCACAATGTAGCGCATTTGGGCATTGCATCCGGTTTGTGCTTGTCCGAAGCCGCTTCTATTTACCTGAAACCAGCGTATTCCAAGTTTGTCCTGCTTTCGGCCATGATGGCTTCTGTTTCTACTTCTTTGGCCGAAATTTTGGGAGGGAGCATTGCTTTGAACATGCTGTTCGATATTCCCGTTCGAGCCGGTGCTTTGCTGGTTTCTGCTTTCGTACTTATTATGCTGTTTACCAATTCTTATAAGGTTATCGAAAAATGGATCATTGCTTTTGTCTCCATTATTGGACTTTCATTTTTGTATGAATTGTCGTTGGTAAATATAGATTGGAATCATGCTGTTGTGGGCTGGGTAACTCCAAGTTTTCCAGATGGCTCCATGCTTATTATTATGAGCGTGTTGGGGGCAGTGGTCATGCCACACAATTTGTTTTTGCATTCGGAAGTGATTCAGAGCCGTCAATGGAATTTGACCGATGATAAAACCATCAAACGACAGTTGAAATACGAATATTTTGATACTATAATTTCCATGCTTATTGGTTGGGCTATCAACAGTGCCATGATTTTGCTGGCTGCAGCCACTTTTTTTGAAACGAAAACGCCGGTTACCGAATTGGAACAAGCCAATCATTTGCTGGCTCCGTTGCTGGGTAAAAATGCTTCTGTTGTTTTTGCCGTTGCATTGTTGTTTTCAGGTATTTCCTCTTCCATTACTTCCGGTATGGCCGGAGGAACAATTTTTGCCGGCATGTACAAGGAACCTTACGATATTAAAGACAACCATTCGCGACTGGGTGTACTTTTATCACTTTTACTGGCAGCAGGTATTATCTTTTTGATTTCCAATCCTTTTCAAGGGCTTATTGTCTCTCAAATGTTATTGAGTATCCAATTACCTTTCACTATTTTTACGCAAGTGCACTTAACTTCGTCAGAAAAAGTAATGGGGAAATATAAAAATACTACTTTTTCAAAAATACTGCTTTACTTGTTGGGCGTTATTGTTTCCGTACTGAATATTTTCCTGTTTATCAGCTTTTTCAAGTAAGATTTTTGGTTTTTATTCTTTCCAGTTTTTCAGCTCATTGTACAATCGTTGCATGGGTAGACCCATTACGTTATAGTAGGAGCCGTTAATATATTCAACTCCTACAAAGCCAATCCATTCTTGTACTCCATAAGCGCCGGCTTTGTCGTAGGGTTGAAAATTGTCGAGATAAAAATCAATCTCTTCAGGTGCCAATCGTGCAAAACGAACTTCAGAAGCCACGCCAAAGGTTCGTTGTTTTTTCATGGTAGTAATGCTGACGCTGGTGATGACATCGTGCGTTTTACCCGACAGCGTGGTTAACATAAATTTAGCTTCGTTTCGGTCGGCGGGTTTTCCGAAAACTTGTCCCTGATACCAAACAATTGTATCGGCTGTAAGCAGCATGGTATTTTCTTTCATAATGTCGGCACAAGCTTCCGCTTTTTTCTTCGATAGATACATGGGAATGTCCATCCCTATAAGTTCGGGAGGAAAAGACTCATCTACTTCAATCGGATAAATTTCAAAAGGGATATTCAATCCTTTAAATAAATCCTGTCTTCTTGACGATTTTGAGGCAAGAATAATTTGGTATTTTTCCAAATGTGAAAGCAATTTGAACATTTTTTTTGGTTTGAAGGATTGTTTTTGTTCTGGTACCGAATTACTCCGGATATTATTGCTACAAAAATATGATTTTTTTTTGTTGTGCAGCATATTTTGCAAAAATATCGTTTAAATTTGCCGTATGTTAAGTAACTATTTTGTTTCGCTGATAAAAGCGCAGTTGCCTTTTGAACCGAATGAACAGCAAAATGATTTGCTTGAAGCATTGGGAAGGTTTCTGCTATCCAGTGAAAAAAGAAAAATTTTTCTGTTGAAAGGTTATGCCGGAACCGGTAAAACTTCGGTTGTGGGGGCTTTGGTCAGGGCGTTAAATAAAATTGGCCAAAAGACAGTTTTACTGGCTCCAACGGGCAGGGCGGCAAAAGTTTTTGCAAATTATTCGGGAACGCCGGCTTTTACGATACACAAGAAAATTTATCGTCAAAAATCTTTGACCGATTTCCATTTTCAGTTGGCTGAAAATCTTTTCTCGGATGTACTTTTTATTGTGGATGAGGCTTCGATGATTTCCAATACCGATTTCGATTCAGTTTTTGGCTCGGGTAACTTGTTGGACGATTTGATGGAATATGTTTTTAGCGGACGCAACTGCAGCTTAATGCTGTTGGGCGATTCTGCCCAGCTTCCGCCGGTAGGACAAGCCGAAAGTCCGGCATTGGATGTTGATATATTGAAACAATACCGATTGAATGTTTTTGAATTTACATTGACCCATGTTGTGCGTCAAGCGCTTAAAAGCGGCATTTTGCACAATGCCTCGTTGATAAGGGAAAAGCTGACAAATAAAAATTTAGTTCGATTTCCTCCTTTTCAGTTGGAAAAATTTGCCGATATTTCCCGTTTAAGTCCGGCCGAACTGACGGATGAAATACAGAAAGAATATGCCGGCGCAGGAGTGGAGGATACGATGGTCATTACGCGTTCCAATTACAGGGCTAATTATTACAACAATGGCATTCGCTCGCGGGTGATGATGAAAGAAGAGGAGCTCTCGAATGGAGACTTGCTGATGGTTACGCGTAACAATTATTTCTGGCCAAAATATTATCCCGAAATAGATTTTATAGCAAACGGCGATATACTGGAAGTTTTGCGTATCAGAAAATTTACCGAAATGTATGGTTTTCGATTTGTGGATGCCACTGTGCGCTCTCTCGATTATGATTGGGAAATTGATACCCGCATTTGGCTGGATACCCTCAACGCAGAAACACCGGCAAAAGTTCAGGAAATGAATAAGATATTGTTTGAAAAAGTGGCGGAAGATTATTCAGAAATTAAGCAAAAGCGGCAGAAAGTGAAGAAAATTTATGAAAATGAATTTTTCAATGCCCTTCAGGTGAAATTTGCTTATGCCATTACGTGTCATAAAGCGCAGGGCGGTCAATGGAAAAAGGTTTTTGTCGATCCCGGAAGGATTTCCGACGAACAAATCAATGACGATTTTTATCGATGGCTTTATACGGCCTTGACCCGCGCCACCGAAAATGTTTTTCTGGTAAATTTTCCCGTGAAATTTTTCTCGTAAAAAAACAGAGAATTTTTTTGCTTTTCCCAACTTTTAATTACTTTTGTGAAGAATATAAAAATTATAAAATCTTTTAAATTTATTCTAAATTTCATTTTTGCTTTTGATACGGCTTTACTGTTTGTTTGCGCTCTTTCTCAACATTCTAAACATTTTTTTCTTGATTTAATTTTTGTCTGTTGTCTGACTTTACTTTTACAGTTGTATAACCTTAATATTCAATTAAAATGAAATCTTCAGCTTCCCATTTTCTTGTGGCAATCTTTTTAAGCGTTTTGATTTTGCCCTCATGCATGAACGATGTGGATCTTACCAACATCTCCAATAAGGTTCAATGGAACGGTTCTTTGGCTGTACCTGTGGGAGAAGCCACTTTGACACTGGAAGATTTGCTGGCTCAACTCGACAGTCAGAATATTCTTATTACGGAAGGTCAGGAAATTCTTTATCAGGATTCCGACAGCATAGATTTCCGTTTCAGAGATGTTGATTTGGCCAAATATTCGCAATCGCTGGAAAAATCTTTTAATGTTTCTCCTGTCGATATTACTATCCCTGCTAACACTCCTTTTCCTAGTTTAATCAGCGAGGAAAATATCAATTTGGGTTTAAACAGTACTTCTGATGAAAGAGTTGACAGTGCAGTTATCTATTCGGCCAATTTGTCGGTGAAGGTTAATGTGGAAAACATCAACAACATTAATCCCAATAATCTGAAACTGACGCTGGAGTTCCCCACTGACAAGGTGCATAAAAAAAACGGTTCCCCGATAAAAATCGAATTTACTCCCGGTACTTTTAATCATCCTGAAATTGTAACAATCAGCGATTTTGTAATCAATACTTCTGGAAATGCGTCGGGAATACCGTTAACTTTAAAGTTGGATATAACCACCGGCAGTTCTCCTGTTACTGTAGGACCAAGTTCGGTGGTTGACGTAGAACTGAAATTTACCAGTTTTAACTATAAGGTTGCTTACGGCTATTTTACACCGGCAGTAATTGCAACCAAAATACTGACACAGGATTTGGATTTGCCTTCTTTCACGGATGACGGTTTATTCCTGTTTGCCAATCCCAAAGCTTTTCTTACCGTTAAAAGCAATATCGGGGCTTACCTGAAATTTAATGTGGATTATGTGAAAGCCTATCCCAAATCCAATTCTTCTCAAGTGGTTTATGCATCTTTCAACGGAAGTCCTTCAACATCCGAATCGTTGGATAACAAGCCGGCAGTTCCGGGTTTATGGGTTACTAAAAGACTTAGAACTTTAGACAAGGATTATGGTGCTACCGATTTGCTTTTCAGTAATGAAAACAAACCCGATGTATTGGAATATAAATACAGCGTTGACATTGACAGAAGCAAAAATGATCGTACACCTGATTTTATAACGCCCGACGGTGCCATCAAAGTTTATTATAAAATTCAGATTCCTTTGTATCTCAAACCGGGCAGCTACTATGAATTTAAGGACACCATTCCCGATGCCGGTGAAGATATAAATTCGGCTTTGGAAGATGTGGAAGTAAACAGCGGTTCGATTTTTCTTACTGTTTCTAACGGACTTCCCGTAAAAGGCAAATTAACGTTGGTTTTGAAGGATTCATTGGGAAGAGATATTTCTACTACCTTTACAAAAGAATATGATATTGATGCTCCGCAAGTAGATTCCGAAGGTTATGTGGTGGAAAGCGGCATTACCCCTCAGAAAATAGAAATCGCCTTAAACAATGATCAACTGAATGACTTCAAACGTTCAAAAGATATTGTTTACAAATTCAGAATCGACAGCAAAGATGCCAATTCCTTTATTCATTTCAAAAAATCGGATACCTTCAAGGTAAAACTTGGTTTGTTTGTAAATGGAAAAGTTAGTTATGATTCAAATAACAACGATTAAAAAAACCGAATAACCATGAAAAAGATTATTATTTCAATACTGACAGGAATATGTTGCATGACCTGCATCTTTTCTACATCAGCTCAGCAGGTGAATTCGTTATATTTTATGGAAAATTCGCCCATTCGTTCTTATTTGAATCCGGCTTTTCAACCTACCGGTAGTTTTTATTTTGGATTACCCGTGTTGGGTTATACTTATTTGAGTTTGGGAAACAATTCGTTGACGCTGAAGGATTTGGTTTACAATAAAAATGGAGAGACCATCTGGTTTTTAAATCCGGAAGGTGATGTCGATAAATTTTATAAATCTTTGCGTTCTTCGACGTTGCTCAATACCAACGAACAACTGAATCTTTTAAACTTTGGCTTTCGTGCCGGCAGTGCTTATTGGACATTTGGAATTACCGAGAAAGTTGAAGGAAATTTGGCATTGCCTAAGGATATGTTTAAACTTTTGCTATATGGTACGCCTGACAAAGAAAACAATTATTTCAATTTCAAGGATTTGAATGCCGATGTTATGGCTTACACCGAGTTTGCATTGGGCTATTCCAAAATAATTAATGACCAATGGACTGTAGGCGGAAAATTAAAATTTTTGGCCGGGAATGCCATTGTAACTTCTTCCAACGATTATTTTGATTTGAATGCCGGAATCGAACAGTGGAATATGAAAGGAACAGGTTCTTTGAATATTGCTGTTCCCGGAGAAGTAACGATTGGCGATAAATTTGAATCTATGGATTATACTAAACCGGAAGATATGCAGAGTTGGCTGAAGCCTTCGGGTATGGGTTTAGGGTTCGACTTGGGATTTACATATAAACCTTTGGAAAATGTAACTCTTTCGGCATCATTAATTGACATGGGAACGATTAGGTGGAACAAAAACATGAAAAAGGTAGCCTACAATATGGATTATACCTTTGATGGACTTGCAAAAATAGACAATTTGGATTCTGTAGATATGGATGCATTTTTGGATACGTTGTCCAATGCCTTTAAAAATTCCTTCACAACCGAAGAAAAAGCATTGGCATTCTCAACTTCTACTTCTCCAAAATTCAATTTAGGTGCAGAATATGCTTTTGCAAACAATAAACTGAGTTTGGGTTTGCTTTCCTCTACCATGAAAGTGAAAAGCAACATGTATCAGGAGCTGACAGCTGCGTTTAACATGCGTCCAAGTAATTGGTTCAATTTATCTCTTGCCTATTCTCTGTTGAATGGAAGAATGAGCAATATTGGAGCGGCTTTGGGAATAAGAACCGGATTTTTCTATTGGAATCTTTCCAGCGACTATGTTTCGTTAGATAATGCACCTTTGTTATTGAGCGATATTGATTCTTCCTTGCCATCAACCAAAATTCCAATTCCTTACAACAGCAAAGGGCTGAATTTGGCATTGACGGTTAATTTTGTTTTTGGTAATAAAGTCGATAAAGATCATGATGGAGTGGTGGACAAAAAGGATAAATGTCCCGACACACCCAAAGCAGCACGCAAGAAAGTGGATGCAAACGGCTGTCCGCTGGATACGGATCAGGATAGTATTCCCGATTATCTGGATCAATGTCCCGATACGCCATTGGCTGCTCGTGGTTTTGTGGATAGCAAGGGTTGCCTTTTGGATACCGATAACGACAGCATTCCCGATTATCTCGACAAGTGTCCTGACACACCTTTGGGCGTAGCTGTAGATTCTTTGGGTTGTCCGTTGGATACCGACAGGGATGGTATTCCTGATTATCTTGACCGCTGCCCCGATACACCACTTGAAGCTCACGGGTTTATTGATGAAAATGGTTGCTTATTGGATACGGATCAGGATGGAGTTCCCGATTATCTGGATTTATGCCCGAATACACCATTGGAAGCAATAAATTTCATTGATAAAAACGGCTGTCCAATGGATAGCGATAACGATGGCGTTCCCGATTATCTCGATAAATGCTCCAATACACCGATAGAAGCACGTGGAATGGTGGATGAAAAGGGTTGCCCTCGCGATACCGATGGTGATGGCGTTTATGATTTCAAGGATGATTGTCCAAAAATCCCCGGCGACAGCACCAATCATGGTTGTCCTGAAGTGAAAAAAGAGGTGCGCACACTTTTCCAAAGAGCATTAAAAGGCATCCAGTTTGATACCGGAAAAGATATTATCAAACCTTCTTCTTATCCTATTTTGGACCAAATCGCTCAAGTATTGAAAGAAAATCCGACCTATTTGGTAGAAATTCAGGGACATACCGACAATGTGGGTAATCCTCAGAAAAATATGGAACTTTCAGAAAAACGGGCAATAGCAGTGAAAAAATATCTTGTTTCTAAAGGTGTGGAAGAAAGCAGAATGACGGCAAAAGGTTATGGCGACACCATGCCCGTTGCGTCCAACAAAACTGCAGCAGGCAGAGCATTAAACAGAAGAGTTGAGTTTATTGTAACTTTTGAGGAAGTGAAATTCGAGTAAGGAATATTTTTCCTCTATAATTGGCTCGGTTATTTTTAAGGCATTTCAATCGTAAAGTTTGAAGTGCCTTAAAATTTTTAGGCAAATAAGTTTTTAATATCCTGAAGCCAGTACATCGGCCAGATGAATGCCACGAATGGATAAATTATGTTTTTTGCAGTAACTATTGATATTCATAAGGCATGAGGCTTCCGTGCTCACAATAAATTCGGCTTCTGTTCTAAGACTGTTGGCAACTTTTCGTGCTGTCATGGAAGTGGAAATAGCATGATTTTTTACGGCAAATGTGCCTCCAAAACCACAACACGTATCATTTTCGTCCATTTCAACCAATTGCAGTCCTTCTACCTGTTTGAGCAGTTTTCGGGGCTCATCCTTCAATCCATATTCACGTAAGGCCGAGCATGCATCATGAAAAGTTATTTTGTGAGGAAAAACAGCTCCTAAATCTTCTGTTTTTAAAATATTTACCAAAAAATCGGTTAATTCGTACAACTGACTTTTGATTTCTTCAAATTTTTGCAGCAGTTCGGGGTTATTCGCAAGTAATTTGTTATAATGATGCAAAATAAATCCGGTGCAGGAGCCGGAAGGAGAAACTATGGGCATATCCGAATTAAAATCGCAAAGAAATTTTTCTGCCAAATAAGCTGTTTCTTTCCAATAACCACTGTTGAATGCAGGTTGTCCACAACAGGTTTGGTTGGAATTGTAGTGAACTCGACAACCGACTTTCTCAAGAATTTTTATAACGTTAAAACCGGTTTGCGGATAAAGTTGATCAATATAACAAGGAATGAATAATTGAACATCCATGTATGTAAAAATTTAGAAAAAATTTTTTGAATCAGTACCATAAATCGACATAAACAGGAAGATGGTCGGAAAAACCACCCTGATACTTCATGCCTACGTAAGTTCGGAAAGGCTGTTTTCCTAAAAATGTCCGGTCATCTTCCAGTAAAAAATCGGCTTCAAAAATGTGCGCATCGGCTGGAAGAGTATAAACCGAATTGGTTGGGGTCAACAAATTTCCTGAAACAATGATTTGGTCGAGTGTTCCCCATTCTCCATTGTGTTTGTGCGAGCCTTTTCCTTTCAAATGCATCGGGAACATTAAATTGTACAAATTTTTTTGTAAAAACGGCTCCGTGGGAGGCAGAGCTTTCAGTGTTTCCGACAGACTTCGATTTGGCGGGTAATCGTTGAAATCTCCCATGATAACAATATTTGCTTTGTTGTTGGACGAAAACAAACTGTCTACTTTTGAACGCAATACGGAAGCTACAAATATTCTTCTTTCTTCCGATTCCAATTCGCCTCCCAGCCTCGAAGGAAAATGGCATACAAAGACATGTAGTGTATCTCCCGAAGGAATTATTCCTGAAGCAAACAAAATATCGCGTGTTTTAATTTCGGGAAATTGCGGAAAGTTTATGCGTATGGCTTCATCGTGAAAAGGTTTAAATACGTAAGGTTGGTAAAGAAGTGCAACATCCACGCCTCTGGCATCAGGCGACTCGTGATGGAGGAATTTGTATTTTAAATTTTTCAGGCCGGCATAACGGGTCAAGTCTATCAGACATTTTTCGCTTTCCACTTCGCATAGCCCTACTAATGCCGGACTTTCCCAGCCACCAATGGCGCAGATTACTTTACCGATGTTGGCTTGTTTCTTTTTATATTTTGTTGTATTCCATGCTCTTATTCCATTTGGCAGGTATTCTTGGTCGTCAGTAAGGGAATCGTCCACGCAGTCGAAATAATTTTCAACATTGTAAGAAACAATCTTAAAGTTTCGTTTCTCTTGACAATAAAGTCCTACAGCAAAAAGAAAACAAATTGTTGTTGCTAAAAAAACTCTTTTTTTACTGGAGGTAATCGAGGACTTCATGGTGAAGATGTTTCTTTGAAAATTTTTTAACCTTGAACAATTTATTCGTCTTTTTTCGCCGGCATCCATTCGTAAGCGCCTGCATCGGGTGCTCCATCCTGCAAACGGTTAATGCCATTTAAATCGACAGGACAGTTTTCGGCAGCAATATTGTAATCGGCCAAGCCTCTTAAAGGAGAAACAGAATCAGGTTCTAAGTTGAAATAAGTTCCTTTTTTGTAATCAAAATAAATATTTTTAAAAACGGTATCGTTTTTCTCTGACCAGCGGATATTGGAAAATTGGGGCAAGTCTAAGGCATTGGGCCTACGAATGTAACAATGGGAAAAAGTTCCTTTGTACAATTTAGGGAAACGGGTGGCAAGAGTAAATTCGTTTTCCATACTGCCGGCTATTGCACAATTTAAAAAAGTAGTCCGCATGGGAGCAATGCGGTTTAAATCCATAATCATAACGGCCGGTTCTTTGTCGCGCAGAATTGGCTGAACAGAACTGTTGTTAAAATAATTTGCTATTGTGCAATGTATGAAAGTATGCTGTCCACCGTTGAGATAAACGCAAAAACTGCTGCTGTTGGAAATTTCAGAGTTCAAAACCTTCACATTGCCATTTTGAACCACCAGTCCGTAAAGCAAAAAGTTGTGTATCCGACAGTTTGAAATCTCAAGTTCCGGTAATTGATTTTTATCCTGATTGGAAAAATAAATTCCAACGTAGCCACTATTTAAATTTACGTTGTGCAGAACATGTTTTCCTTTATTCCAAAGCAAATAAATTCCTCCCCATTGCCCGGCAACGACATTGTACAATACGGGCGTTTCAAATTTTATTTTGTCAAACCTGTCTCCACGCATGGTGATTGGCTTTTCAAAAGTTCCGTCAGCCATTAAATTTCCATAAACAATAAGATTGGCATTGTTGTGAAAATATATTTTTACTCCCGGATCCAGCCTCAGTGTTTTTGCACTGTCGACGGCGAGGTATCCGAAAACGAGATAAGGCTTTTCGGCTGTCAGTGTCGTGTCGTTTACAATGAGTTTATTTCTGAAAATGATTGCATCTTGTCCAATGGCCTGCAAGGTAATTGTTTTTATATTGCCATTTACCAGAAAAATTAAAGCATCTTCTATCAGTAAGGGCAAATTGTTGTCAAGTGGATCGACGTTGACTTGAACAAAAATATACAAGCTGTCTTTTGCGCCAATTTCTATATCGGTAAACTGATTGTTTTCATTGTTTTTACCATCTACATTGATTTTAAAGGCCGATGATTTCCCGCTTGCCAAAAAAATGCTCGAAATCCGTATGGCTTTGTTATTGGGATTGTAAACCATAATTCTGGAAGTTGCACTGCCAATGGATGTAAAGGTGGTGTCGAATGTCAATGTGTCCGTCGAAAACAGAACAGTATCAGAAGGGTTGGTAGTAAAATCTTCCTGGCAGGAAGAGAAAAAATTAATTATTGCCCCAAGAATAATCAGTTTTGTGAAGAAGAAAACTGTTTTTTTAAATTTGAACATTCTATCGTTGGTTTTTGCAGTTTTAAATGGTTGTTAAGCTGGATTTGTTTTTGCAAATTTAATGTAAAAGATGACTTTATCATAATATTGGTTTATATTTGTGCAACAAAAAATTTAAATCATTTTATCATGGCAAGCAGAAAAGAATTGAAAAAACAAATTAATGATCTTACGGGTCAGTTGGCATTGGAAATTTTATTTCGTGGCACCGTTATGCAGGTTTTGGAACCTGAAAAAATGTATGCTTTGCTATCAAAAGTTATGTTCATGAACAGGCAGTTTATTTCAAGGGTAAATGCAGCAAAAAGGATAAAAAGTTCAAAAGAAGTGAAAAATTTCTATCAACAATTTTTTACCGATTGGGAAAAGAATGTGGGAGAAATTATTCAAGAGTTCTAATTTTTCTTTCAGCGGTTATGCACGCTGACATTTTGAAACTTACTCGAAATTAAAAGAAAGGGTTATCATTTTATTCGTAAGTTTGGAAATAGCCGTGGAATAAATCTTATCTTCTTCGGTTAATCCTCCAGCATTTCTTTGTTCGAGAGGCGTAAGCATGTTGTTGAATCCAATGGCAAATTTTAATTCGGGTGCCAATTTGAAAAAACTGAAATACAAGTCGCATCCTACGCCAAATTCTACAAAATAATCCATCGGTTTTAGTAAAATGGGCTTTTCCTTGTTTCTACCAAAATCGAAATACACTCCTCCACCTCCCAACAGATAGGGACGATAATTGTCTTTCCTTTCAGCGCTGTATTTTAAATATAAGGGGAAGCTCAGTGGAATAGAGTTGACAGTTGTCGAACCAGTTGTATTTGTGGTATCTTTCCGATAAGTGATGTCTCTTCCGGAAAAATGTAAAGTTGGATTGAAGCGCAGATTCCAATATCGTGCCAATCGAAGATTGGTTATCACACCAACCGAAAATCCGGGTTGCAAGGCAGATACATCCGTGTAATACCTGTTCCCATTAATGAGTGTATCGTTTGATGAAATCCCAAAATCAGCCGTATTCAATCCTAAAGAAAATCCGAAATGAATGAGTTTGTCGTCTGCATAAGGTAGATTTCCTTGAGCTTTAACTTTAGGAAAAAACACCGAACAAAAAGTTGAGATAAAAATAAAAGCAAAAATATTGTTTTTTAACATACTGATTTCCTAAGAATGTTGACGTTGGGCTTTGTAATAAAAACGATTAAAAGTTGAGATTATTGCCGGCTTAACATGCGAGGATTGAGAACAAATTAAAAAAATAAGAAGAAATGACAAGATATTTTACAAGTTGGAAAAATAGTAATAATAAACAATGATTTGACTGAGTGTCAAGCCATCAAATTTCCGAATCCTTCTTCCATAGCTGTCATATAAAATATTTCCGGAAACTGTAGCCAACTTTGTCCCGAGCGCATCATAAAAATCGTTGTTTTCGACTTTCCCAATTTGTTTCCCGTTGCCATCGTAAAGATAACTTCCGTCTATTTTTCCTATAAGATTGCCTGCTGCGTCATAAACAAAAACGCTTTCAACTTTTCCTTTCAATTTTGAGTTATTGTCATAGAAGTTTTGTTCAATAATTTTTCCAATAGGTTTCCCTGCAGCGTTGTAGATTTGCTGGCCCATTGATGCAGTCGTCAAAAAAAGAAAGAGGATAAATATTATCTTTTTCATGTCAAAAGACTTTTAATGATTGCAAATTAATTGAAAATAAATTGTATTTCCAAATAGTTCGCATATTTTTGATCGAAATATCAGGATATTTTTTTCACAGATTAAAAAATGTTAAATCTTTTATGGGAAAATACTTCACTCTTATTTTTTGTCGATTGACAATATTGGTTTAATTTTGTGTGTCAAACTTGTTTGAATATTCTCATAACTTGTTGATTTTGTCTGTATGTTTTTTCAGATATTTCCTGATACATTACTCAATTAATTCAATCAACTTACTTTTTTATGCATAAATCCGGTTTTATAAATTTAGTCGGTAATCCCAACGTAGGTAAATCTACGCTGATGAATGCTCTTGTTGGTGAAAAACTTTCTATTATCACCTCAAAATCACAAACAACCCGTCATCGAATTTTGGGAATAGTCAACGAGGAAAATTATCAAATGATTTTTTCGGACACGCCGGGCATTCTTAAACCAAAATATGCTTTGCAGGAATCCATGTTGCAATTTTCACGTTCTGCTCTCACCGATGCCGATATTCTGATGTATGTTACTGATGTGTATGATGCAGAACCAAAAGATATGGATTTTGTTCAAAAAATTAATTCCGACAATGTACCTTTATTGGTTTTAATCAACAAGATAGATCTTATTAATCAGGAAAAATTGGAATTGTTGGTTGAAAAATGGCATGGCATTTTTCCTCGAGGTGAAATACTGCCCATTTCTGCACTCGAAAAGTTCAACGTGGATTACCTTATGAAGCGAATCAAAGAACTATTGCCCGAATCTCCTCCTTTTTTTGACAAAGACCAGTTAACCGACAAACCTGTACGTTTTTTTATTAGTGAAATCATTCGCGAAAAAGTGTTGTTGAATTATCAGAAGGAGGTGCCTTATGCCGTTGAAGTGGAGATTGAAGAATTTCATGAAGAACATCTTGTCAGAATAGGTGCCGTGATTTACGTTGAAAGAGATTCCCAAAAAGGAATCATTATTGGTAAGGGTGGAAAATCGTTGAAAAAGGTTGGTGTACAGGCCAGAAAAGATATAGAAGAATTTCTCGGACAAAAAGTTTTTCTTAGCCTTTATGTAAAAGTTGAGAAAGATTGGAGGAATAAGGAGAAAAAGCTCAAGGATTTTGGGTATTTGCAGGGTTGAGCTTGTAATTTTGTAGGGAATTGTTATAAATTTTTTCTTTTGATTTAAAAACAAATATTTCTTAAAAGTGTTATTTGAGTATAAGGTAAATAAATTACTTTTATGCTTAAAGATTTACGCAAACAATACGTCCGATCTACTCTGAATGAATCGAATATTTTAGAAAACCCTTTTCAACAGTTTCAGTTGTGGTTGAGCGAAGCCATAAATACTGAGGAATCTGAACCCAATGCAATGGTGTTATCTACTGTTGATGCAGAATGGCAACCTCATGGCAGAATGGTTTTATTGAAAGAATTGACTGACGAAGGATTTGTGTTCTTTACAAACTATGAAGGGAATAAGGGATTGCAAATTCTTCATAATCAAAAAGTTTCTCTGTTGTTTTTCTGGCCGGTTTTGGAGCGTCAGGTACGCATAACAGGCAATGCCGAAAAAATTGCAGAGCAAGCTTCCGACGAATATTTTAAAATGCGTCCTTTATTCAGTCAAATTGGTGCATGGGCATCACCTCAAAGTCGAAAAATTCCGTCAAGAGATTTTCTTGACAAACAATTCGAGTATTATAAGCATAAGTTTGAAACTGAGGTGCCACGACCACCTTTTTGGGGCGGGTTTCTGGTTCGCCCCAAAACTTTTGAATTTTGGCAAGGAAGGCCTGACAGAATGCACGATCGGTTGTTCTACACAAAAAACGATCAACAATGGAAAATTTCGAGACTTGCACCTTAACAATACTGATTCTGTGGCATAATTATTGTTAAAAGTTCATGAATTTCAATCTATATTTGAATCATAATCTTTCACATTAGATAAAAAAATCTTCCTTTGTTTTAATTTTTCAGGATGGAATAATTTTTTTCAATTTTATAAATAATTTTTTAGAGAAAAGTCTCATAATTATTTTGATTTAGAAAAAAAAATAAATATATTTGCCGATATTTCTATTAAAAATTATTTGCATTAAAATATTTTTATTAATTTTGCGGTGAATAGCAGTTGTTTGAATTACAAATTAGAGGTAGGAAATAAATTTTTAAGTTTTATTGAGGTGCGTTTTCAATAAATACTATTTATCTTTTTAATCAAAATAATATTCGGAAAATCAATTAACTAAAAAGTAGAATTATGAAAAAAATCTTATTGAGCGTTATGTTATTGGCAGTTGCTGTAACTTACGCATCTGCTCAAAGCACGGCAGAAACTAAAGCGAAAGCCGATATTGCTCATTGGTCGGCCGGTATTAAGGCTGGAGTGGATTACTATTGGGTTTCCCCTACCAGCACTGAAAATGATTATCTGTTTTTCCCTAGTTCTTTGTCCCCTTATGCTAACAATGCAGGATGGACAGCTCCACAAATTTATGTTGAATACACTTTTAATCCACTTTTTGGATTGGGTGGCGATTTCAGTTACCTGACTTATGGCAGAAATACGGGAAATGGTCATACACTTGACTTTACACTGTATGGTTCTGCAAACCTAAGTAATTTGCTGGCTCCAAAACGTGCTGGCTTTTGGGGTAAAGTAAATATTTATGGAAATCTGGGCGCAGGGTTGGGATTCTATTCTTATTCAGGTGTTGCAGGAGTTACTGATGGTGATAATTTGAAATCTCCACTTGCACTTGCCGCTCTAAATGCCGAATATCGTCTCAGCAGAGTATTGTCGTTGGGATTGGAAGGACAGTATCGTTACTATATGAGAGAAAATTTGGGCGGACTGAATAATAATTCGTTGGGTAGTGATGCTTTGATCGGTACAATTGGACTTCGTTATAAATTTGGCGGTGCCACAAAATCTCATGTTCGCGACATGTCTTTGGAAGAATATTATCCGGCTCCGGCACCGGTTGTTGTGGAAAAAACTGTTCAAGGAGGAAAAGTTGATGCCAACACAGAAAATCGTTTGAAAGCTTTGGAAAATGACAATGCCATGATAAAGGACAAATTGCAACAACTTGAAAACGATCTGAAGGCTTTGTCTGAAAAACCTTCAGGGTCTTCTGTTAATGCAACTTTCCAAAATATCGAATTTGAATTTGGTTCTTCTAAATTAACCAAACAAGCTTATGATTTGTTGGATCAGATTTATGCTATTTTGAACAGTAATTCTACTGCTTGGACAAAAATTATCGTTTCGGGTCATACTGACAATATAGGACCAAAATCGGTTAATCAACAGTTGTCGATTGCTCGTGCTCAAGCTGTAAAAGATTATCTTGTTAAAAAGGGTATTTCCGCTTCTGCTATTACTGTTGCCGGTTACGGTGAAGATAAACCTATTGCTTCAAATGATACTCCGGAAGGAAGACAAAAGAATCGTCGCGTAGAATTTGAAATTTCAAAGTAAAAATAAATAGTTGATTTAAAATTAAGGGGCGGCTCCATGTTTGAGTCGCCCTTTTTAGATTAAAAAAAGGATGGCAGCTCAAATAATGCCACTTTTTAACAAAATATTTTCCATTGTCTGTTGAAGTTGCAATGCTTCAGAGCGAGCTGCTTCGGCAAAGTTTTCACCCGAAGAGGCATAGATAATTTGGCGGGATGAATTTACCAACAAACCACATTGACTGTTTAATCCAAATTTTGCCGTTTCTTCAAGACTTCCTCCCTGCGCCCCAATACCGGGAATTAAAAGAAAATGTTCAGGAACGATTTCTCTTACCGATTTCAGATATTCTGTTTTTGTTGCGCCAACGACATACATCATATTTTCTTCCGTTCCCCAACTTGTAGATGTTTTCAAAACTTTTTCAAACAATCTTTCACCGGTATTTTCTTCTTTTATTAGTTGAAAATCTAAAGCTCCTATATTGGAAGTTAGCGCAAGAATAATGGTCCATTTGCTATTATAGGAAAGAAAAGGTTTAATGGAATCTTCACCCATATAGGGAGAAACGGTTATGGCGTCGAAATTCATTTTTTCAAAAAAAGCTTGCGCATACATGGCCGAAGTGTTGCCGATATCGCCACGTTTTGCATCGGCAATCAAAAATTGATCGGGATGATGATTCCTAATGTAAGCAACTGTTTCATTCAGAGCTTTCCAACCTTCTATCCCAAGACTTTCGTAAAAAGCCAGATTGGGTTTGTACGCAACGCATAAATTTGCCGTTGCATCAATAATGGCTTTGTTGAATTCAAATATAGGATTTGATGATTTTTCTTTCAAACAAAAAGGAATTTTCTGTATGTCGGTATCCAATCCGATGCATAGGAATGATTTTTTCCTTTTAATATTTTCAAAAAGTTCTTTTCGGTTCATTTTGTCGGAATTTATCAATGTATCTTATGTTATAATTCTGCCTCTTTCAATCTTTCAGCATTTTCTGCAATCATAAGTTGATCAATCATTGTCTGAATTTCCCCATTCATAAATGCTGGCAGGTTGTAAATGGTGTAATTGATGCGATGATCGGTAACTCTTCCTTGCGGATAATTGTATGTACGAATTTTGGCAGATCGATCACCGGTCGATACCATTGTTTTACGTTTTGAACCGATTTCGTCAAGATATTTTTGATGTTCAATGGCATAAATTCTTGAACGAAGTTCAATCATGGCTTTTGCCTTGTTTTTGTGTTGCGACTTTTCATCCTGACATTGCACGGTGATTCCTGTAGGAATATGTATCAAGCGAACGGCTGAATAGGTAGTATTGACCGATTGTCCGCCAGGTCCGGAAGAACAATAAATATCTACGCGAATGTCGGATTCTTTTAAATCTACATCAAACTCTTCAGCTTCCGGAAACACGGCCACCGTCGCCGCCGAAGTGTGAATTCGTCCCTGTGTTTCCGTTTGAGGAACTCTTTGAACGCGATGTACACCGGATTCGTATTTCAATGTACCATAGACATTTTCCCCGGATACTGTAAAAATTATTTCCTTGTAACCTCCTGCCGTACCTTCATTATAATCGGTAACTTCAATTTTCCAACCTTTGCTTTCGCAAAATTTGGCATACATGTGAAAAAGATCGCCTGCAAAAATTGCTGCTTCATCTCCACCAGTCCCGCCTCTTATTTCGACAATGGCATTTTTCCTGTCTTCCGGATCTGCCGGAATTAATAGAAATTTCAGCTTGTTTTCCAATTCCGGAATTTTTTGCTCCAGTTCTTCGATTTCCGACCTTGCCAATTCACGCATTTCTGTATCACTTTCGGTTTCCACCATTTGTTTTGCTTCAGTCAAGTGTGATAATGCCAATTCATATTCGTTTTTTACGTTTAAAATTTCGCCTAAATCGTGATATTCCTTGTTGAGCTTGGCAAAACGTTTTTGATCGGAAATAACATTCGGATCGGTGATTAATGTCGAAATCTCGTCAAATTTATTTTGTAGTCCTTCCAGTTTTTCTAATAATGTTTTTTCCGGCATTGGTTAAAAAATTTTTTTTTTAAATCGATATTACTCTTTTTAATTTTGATGGTTTGATGAATGCTGATCGAATTTTCTTCTTGTGAGAAATTCAATATTTATGAGAATTTAAAATTTTGGTACAAAATTAATCATTGGTAACAAAATTCAGATAAACTTTCCGCTTTTATTAATTCTATTTATGAACATGTAAGAAGAAAGTTTCATTATTTCTCAGAAGCTTTATGGTTCGAGCTTTATGCCGGCCAGTACAAAGTCAACGATGCTGTTTTTGTTTTTTTCGAATTCGATACCAATATTTTGTCTGATGTAGGGAACCTCCAGCCCTTTCAAAGCATATAAGATAATGATAGAGGACAATTCGACATTCATACGTTTAAAGAGGTGTTTTTCAATACCTTCTGTCAGGATAGCTTTAATTAGTTCAATTTCTTGAATGTCAATTTTACGCCGGGTGCGTTCTACTTCATAAATATCGCGAAAAAAATCGCCTTTGAGCGAACCATTTCGATTTACGGTTTCTTTTATGGCATCTAAATGTTTGAGTATGTGTTTGGTAAGTTTAATATCCGGTTCGATTTTTTCTAATGAAACAGATTGAATTTCCTGAAAAATTTTGATCGGTTCGCTGTCAATTACGGCTTTATATATTTCATCTTTGTTTTTGAAATAAGTATATAAAGTTCTTCTTCCTTTTCCTGAAGTTTCGGCAATGTCATTCATGGTAACATTTTTTTTCCCTCTTTCAGCGAATAATTTTCGAGCAACTTCTATTAATAATTTTTTTGTTCTGGATGTTTTTTCGGGCATAAAAAATATGTTTGAAACAGGGAAAATTTTTCTTAGCTCGGTTTTTTATTGATTGTCAAACAATTTCTGCTTCAGGATGAGAAAATTGGCGGCGCAATGCTCTGATGCCATGCACACCCCATAAAATGATAACTGCCAAAACGAAACGGGGAATTATCATCCACAATACAGGAACTCCAATAGCAGCAAAAAGTAAGGTATCTTCCAGCAAGGAATGGTTTACTGCAATATGATAATTCAACAAATCGGCATCATGAGGGCTGATTTCTTTGTTCTCGACACTTTCTATCATGACAGCCGAACCATAAGTTAATCCTAAAATTTGGGCTACAAACCATAAAAAAGAACAGTTTTTCGGTAATCCCATTATTTTCATGAATGGAGCAAATATTTTCGACAGCATGTCAAGTATGTTGAATTCTTTCAGAATGTTTTGAAGAATCATCAATCCGGTAATAATGAGAGAAATCTTTAAGATCAGCCAACCGGAGCTTTTCAACCATCCCAAAAACATACTTCCCATATCGGTATAGCTTACGCCTGCTTGTACAATTTTTTCATGTCCCATATTAGTGGGAAGAATTTTGTTCAGAACAAAAGCTGTAACAAAAGAAGAAATAATACGCAGCGAGAACATGATAAATGCAGAAGAACCGGTTTTCTTTTGAACGGCAGTTTCTACAATCAAGTTATGAGAAATCAGACACATGAGAGCCAAAATGGTGATTTCACGCATTTCCAGAGGCAAAGTCGTAATGATGGCTATGGGAGCGTATAATGCCATGAAAATACTGGTAATGAAAACTATGGCTGATTCACCGGGAAGCCCTACAAGTGAAAACAAGGGAGTAAGGTAAACAGATAAGGTGGCAATAATTCCCCAATACTGCAGTAAACTGACTCCCAAACTAATTGGTAAGATAATTTTTAAAAGCCAGATAATGGTTTTGAATGCTTTTGGAAGTGCATTATTCACGCATGTATTTATTCGGGCAATGGTGTTATTCATCGAAGTAAAGTAAAAAAATTGCAAAGAATGGAAGTTATAAAAACAAGAAAGGTTGTCTCACGACAACCCAATCTTTTTAATTAACCTTAAATCTAATACCATGAAAAACATGTGCAAATGTACATCGATTTTTTATGTTGTACAACATATTCGGAGAAAAAAATTGATATTTAACAACATTTAACTTATTGATGCATCGTCTTGCTTTTTCGACTACTGAAAATATGAGACTTTTCGTTTTGATTCTGTATTAACAAAGAGATATTCAACAAATTAAATTAGTTTTAAAATTACCATCCGGGTACGAAATTGATTCCGAAAACTTTATTTTTGAAACCTCCATTTTGAAACGGTATGGCGTAGTAAGGTTCTATTACCAAATAGCCAAACAAATTGATTCTCATGGAGATTCCCGTACTCCAGACAGGAATACGTTCATTAAAATTGGATGGTTGCCATTTGAATTTTATCTGATCACCCTTGTTCCAAGCCAACCCTCCATCCAAAAACAGATTCAGATCGGTAAGAAAAATATTTGATTTAATGGGAGCCAGTACTTTCGGTCCACTGAATGGAATACGAACTTCGGCATTGACAAGTGCCATTCGTGTTCCCACAAGGTTATTGACATTCAAAGAAGAATAGCCTGCAACATTGTCGGCTCCTCCATAAACCGATATTTGTTCGTATCCTCTGATTAACCACGGGTACCCGATATACATTGGAGAAGCCAGTTCAATCTGAGAGGATTTTCCGTACAAACCGTTGTGATAAAGTCGAAATGCGAGCCCAACAGGTTTGTTAAAGAAATATCTTCTGTAATCAATCAAAGCATTGTATAAATTAATATTTCCAAAATATCTTTCTATTTGGTACCTTGCTCTGTGTCCCTGCAAGGGTGAGGTCATGCCGAAGTAGGAATCATCTTCCACATAAGCAATATTTGCTGTTTGAAAACTAATGCCATCCGGAGCAGGAAGCTTTTTACGATTTCCTCCCACATAGTAGCCCAACGCATCATAATAATTGTTGTATCTGTCGATGCGGTATGAGTACCACGATGCAGAAATTCCTCCTTCAAATCTACGTGTTTGAGTGAGTGGATAATAACTGAACAGTGAAATATTGTCTTCAAACATGCGGATGTAATCCAAAACGAGATTGTCGAAAATATAGTCGGTATTATTTATTTTCAGCGTATCAATTGTCCAAAACATGTTGCCGCTTCTGTAGGGAATATGCGATAAGGATGCTCCCCATTTGATTTTTCTTCCCTGATTCAGATAAGCTACCTGACCGCCGAAATCATAAATTTCTCCATTCAGCGACAAGGAAGAATAAATTTGATGGTTGCCAACCATATCACTGAAAATCATGTATATGCTACCGGCCATATCGGTGGTGTTGTAACTTGGACCTGTTGAAATTCCAACCCCGACCGAATTTGAAATATAATCGAGTTTTATTTTGGGTCGATAGGGCAGATTATTGATTGAATCGACAGGAAGTGCAATCACTGCGGGGCGATTGTAAAGCGTAGAATCAACAATATTGACGGACAAATGACGCAACAAAGGCAAAGTTGCGGCATCGAAATTTACTTGATTTCCGTTGACTTCTTCTTCGTTAAATTCGGTTGCGGAAGCTGTATAAATTTCGTAATTGCCGTTGAAATAGTAAGTATAGGCAATCAAGTCATTTTGTCTGTCTGTACTGATTGCTGGCGAGAATGTAGTTATTCCGCTAATTCCTGTCATGTATTGCGTTAAACGAAAAACTTTATCGGTGTTCAAATCATATTTATACAGATTTCTGAATCCATCAGCATCGGAAACAAAATAAATATATTGGTTATTGTTTGAAAAGCGAGGATTCAGGTTATCGGCTTTTGGGAAAACATCTAAGGTTTTTATTTCTCGGGTTTCCAAGTCGAGAATGTTTATATGAAATGCAAATTTTTTACTTCCGGCACCACATAAGTATTCGGTAGAATATACTATTTTTTTGCCATCCGAAGACCAAGAAGCATGAATATTGGAAAACAAATCGTGAGTCAGTTTTTCGGTTTTTCCTGATTTTACTTCGTAAAGATATAAATCTCCAATCCCATTTACCAAACCCGTAACGACAATATATCTGCCGTCAGGCGACCATTCGGGATTTGAAAATGAATTTAATCCTTTTATTTCCAAAAGTTTCATTTTGGCTTTGCGTACATCTACAATAGCCAGTTTTTGACGGCCTTTGCTGTAAACAACAAAAGCAAATTGTTTGCTGTCGGGCGACCAAGTTCCTCCCGATTCTATAAAACTGAAATCATCTATTTCCTGATTTCGGTTGACACTGGATAATTTCTTGATTATTTTTCCATTTTGTGCATCAGCCAAATATAAATCAAGCGTAAAAACATTTTTTTCGGAGAAGAATGCGATATATTTTCCATCAGGGCTTAAAGATGGCGAAACATTGGTAGATCCTGCATTTTTTTTGGAAATTATTTGCTTCCCGATAACTTTATACGTCGTATCTTTCATTAATTTTCCATAATGATTCTCCATAGCTGTTTTCCACATGCCGGAAAGGGTTTTTTCGTTAAAGTGGAAAAGGCTGTCAATTGCTCCATCCAGTCCGTATTGAGCAGTTTTTTCAAATAACGGCAGAATTATCGAATCTCCCCATGTTTTGCCTATGAATGCCCATAAAGCCTGTCCATAGCGGTAAGGAAAATACTCGGAAGTATTGTTCAAATCGTTAATGGATGGAAATTTTTTTTGAATCAGTGCATCTCTCATCCACATGGAAGTGTTGGCATCTACGCTTCCAATGGAAAGATATTCTGCCATTCCTTCCACCATCCACAGGGGGAGATTGTTTATGTTGTAATGGTTTGCCGAATCGGGTTTTAACAGTTTGTGATATTGAAAAGCGTGAACCAATTCGTGTCCCAGCACATGGTCGGTTTGGTACAAGGTAGGAGCAAAAGGCAGAATAACGCGATTTTTCAGACTCTCGGTTACGCCGCCCGTTCCTTCGCTGATAATGCTGCTGATAGCATTCGTTTGTTGAAAATCGGCATGATTGGCATACAAAATCAGAGGATTTCTGGTTTTAAAAGTATCTTTGAATATCAATTGATGCAGGCGATACCATTCTTCAGTCCAACCTGCGAAATATTTCATTACCGTATCGTTGGTAAGGTAATGATGGATTTCAAAATGCGGAGTCTGCTTTATTTGATATTTAAAAGTCTGATAGCTTGGTTTATTTCGTCCAAAATATTGGGCTTTTGCGGCAGTCGGGAAAAGCATTAAAATTATCTGCAACGCAATTATGACCGGCTTAATAATTATTTTTTTCATAATTCAACTTTTTGTGGTTCTCAATTCAATTGACTATGAAAAACAAACAATCAATAAAACAAATCTGAAATTATGTCGCTTTTGTCTCGAGTAAAAAGAACAAAAAGTTTTAAACAAAATAAATGCCAGAATGAAGAATTATAGAAAGTCATTGTAAAACAGTGGAATAAGAAGAGAAAACTATGAAAAAATGGCTTATTTTCTTTTTAAGTATTTTTCATAAGTATCCAACACGTTTTGAACATACCGAACGGTTTCTGCACCGCGAAAAAAACCATATTTTACTACCGGGTCTCGATAGTAATCGGGATCATTCTTTTTTAGCAGATAAGTTTCAACATGGTTGAACCAGATATGGGGATTTTTCCCGTATTTTTTGGCCAGAGCCATTGCGTCTATAACATGCGAAGGCCCTGAATTGTAGCTGGCCAAAATAAATTTTATCCGTTCGTCTTTATCTTTTATTTCTCTGAAAATAAGATTCAAACTTTTTATGTATTGTGTAGCAGCATCCAAATTTGCTTCCGGATTGAATCTGTTTTTTTTGTTTAAACCGAATGTGGCGGCTGTTTGTGGCATGAGCTGCATTAATCCCAAAGCTCCGGCTCTCGATATTTCTGCCGAATCGAATTTGGATTCATGAAAGGCCATAGCAGCCAATAAACGCCAATCCCAACCAAGCACCGGTGCATATTTTTTAAACAGATGGTCGTAAGGAGAAATAGCACCTTTTGGAATTTTTATTTTGTGAATTACAAAGTAAGGACTTTTTCCCCAATATAAGTTGATAAGTCGATCTTCAGTTCTTTGTGTTTCAGGAAGCTGGCTCCATGTTGAAAGAGTTTCGTACAAATTGGTATTTTCTTTTCTAATCAACCAACCGTTGGGTTGCTCAAAACTTATAGGCAATCGGCAATCAAGTCGCTTATAATAGGATTTGTGCAACAAAGCTTTATCGTAGTAAGCAATGGTATAATCAATTTTATTATTGGCCACCATTTCTATCAATTCGTCATTACTAACCGAATCGGGAGCGATAACTATTTTTATTCCACCGCCAATTTCTTTGTTTAGTGCATTCAGTCTTTGATAAAAAAGGGTATTCTTTTTAACGTAAACTTCCTTTCCTATCAAATCCGTTACACTTGAAAGCGCTTTTCGCCCCATATTTTGAACCAATACCATATATGTTTGAGATTGAGGAAAAACATACAGAAAGTGCTTTTTTAAAGCTTTGGTTACGGGAAGGTTATATGCCGCAATATCTATTTTTCCTTCTTTGAGCAGTTGAAAGAGCTCAGATTCGGTAGTAGCCGGAATTACCTGTAAATTAACTTTCAGGTAATCGGCAAAATTCTCCACCATTTCGTAGTCGTAACCCATCCATTCTTCTCTGAAAAGGAAATAGGATGTTGAGCCATACATGGTTCCAGCTCTCAAAGTGTCGGATTTGACAATTTGTTGAATGTCTCTAAAAGAATTTTCGGAAGGTAATTTTACCTTTTTATCTTCTCGACAGGATGTTAAGAATATAATAATCAGGAGATGAACGATGAATATTATATTTCGCTGCATTATCGAAAGGTTATAGATTTTCTATATTTTCGGGTGAAATCAATTGAAATCCGTTTAAGCGCAAAAATACCTGTGCGGTAGCAACGACGTCTTTGGTGCAATAATTGGCAATGCGTTCAAGGTCTTTTTCCTTGTAATAAACCTGAGCAACCTGACTTCCATCGATATCATCTTTTGGTGTTGGAATTCCGAAAACAGCCGTTAACAATTTCAAGGGCGTGTAATTTTTGTAATCGCCGAATTTCCAAAGCTCAAGGGTATCGAGAAAGTTATTTTCCCATGGTTTTTTCCCCGATATTTGAAATACGGCAGGAAGTTCTAATCCATTGATAAGCAGGCGTCTGCAAATATAAGGTATGTCAAATTCCTTGATGTTGTGCCCGCAAAGCATATTGTCTTTTGATGAGCAAAATTTGGAAATCAGGTCGGAAAAATCTTTTAAAAGTTCTTTTTCGTCGTCCGAAGCAAACGATTTGGTTCTAAAATACATGGTTTCTCCCTGAAAATAGATAAAACCTACGGAAATACAGACAATTTTGCCAAATTCGGAATAGATTCCGGCTGAAGTATCGAAAGCTTCGCTTGCCGTTGTGTCTTCCTTATATTTTTCTGGCATTCTGATTTTAAGTTTTTGGAATTTTTCTTCCCAAAGATGTGCCATTTCGTCAGAGAGTTCAGAAAAGTTGGAAGTTTGAGGAACGGTTTCAATATCCAAAAACATTATTTTTTGTAGTTCGGCAGTTGTCATCGTGTTTTGCGGTTTTTGCTTTCCTTATTTCAAGTTGTTTTCGATATATTTGGTAAGAATGTCAATAGCTATATGATTATTTCCACCTTGAGGAATAATCAAGTCGGCAAAACGTTTTGTGGGCTCAATGAAAAGTTCGTGCATGGGTTTAACGGTATGTTCGTAACGTTCGATAACCATGTTCACCGAACGGCCGCGTTCCTCAATATCGCGGTTGATAACCCGTATCAATCGGTCATCGGGATCGGCATCCACAAAAACCTTCAGATCCATTAGTTCACGTAATTCAGGATTGCACAGCACCAAAATTCCTTCCACAATGATTACTTCTCGGGGATAAATTGTTACGGTTTCGGCTGCTCGCGTGCAGGTCAGATAGGAATAAATTGGCTGTTCGATGGGTTTTCCTTCTTTGAGGTCTTGCAAATGTTTTATCATCAGTTCAAATTCAATGGAATCGGGATGATCAAAATTGATTTCCAACCTTTTTTCGAGAGGCAGAAAACTGCTGTCCCGATAATACGAATCTTGTGGTAAAACTACGACTTCTCCTGCAGGTAATCTTTCTATGATTTTACGTACGACAGTTGTTTTTCCCGAACCCGTTCCGCCGGCAATTCCTATGGTCAACATATTGATATTTTGTTTAATTTCAGAGCACTAAAATAAGAATTTATATTCTTTTTTCCATTTTTTTCGTTTAATTATTTTGATTTTGAACTCTTCATTATTCCTTATCTGTTTGATTTTCAATGTAAAAATTTGTATGAAATAGGACGTAATTTTTTCGGAGCAATAGAAAATATTGAATCTCAGGTGGAATGATTTTTAAATAATTTGATAAGTTTCAATGCTTTGATAATGTGATTTTTACTTAAGAAACATCAAATTACGAAGAAAAAATTCCAAAATTGAGGCGGAGAAAAAATCTTTTGAGTAAATTTGTTCTGTAATTTTACAAGGCAATGAAAAAAAAGTTTGTTTTTCTGGCAGTTCTGTTGTTGTTTTTCTCCTTCACCGATGCACAATTGTTGTGGAAAATTTCGGGAAACGGGCTCAAAAGACCTTCGTATCTTTTTGGTACACATCATTTGATTTCACTTACTTTTCTGGACAGCATTCCCGGTTTGTACAAGGCTTTTAACGCATCCGAAACCGTAGTAGGGGAGATGGTGGTGAACAGCATTGATGCAACTTCCAAGATTCAGAAAGCAGCCATTATGCCCGAAGGCACAACCATAAAAGAATTGTTGGATGAAAAGCAGTACTTTAACGTTGACTCGGCTTTGAAATCTGTTCTTCGAATTGGGCTGGGCGAAATGTCTGTATTGAATCCAACCATAATTTTAACTTTATATCAAACCGAACTTTATAAAAAAGTGGTGTCTTATACCGACGAAACGGCACCCGATTCATATTTTCAATTGGTGGCGGAAGAAAAAGGGAAAAAAGTAATTGGTTTGGAAACGCTCGACAAACAGATGGAAATTTTATTTGGAAATGGTTCATTAAAGCGGCAAGCTGAAGTTCTTGCTTCGTCGGTATTGCAAACCGACAGTATGATGCATGAAATTGTACTAATGAACAATTTATACAAAAAAGGTGATTTACAGGGGCTGCATGCGTTGTCGAAAAGAAATAATTCTTCTGCAGATATGACAGACGATGAGTATGTCAAGCTGGTTGATGAGCGAAATTTTCAATGGCTCAAACAATTACCCGAACTGATGAAAAAATCTTCCTGTTTTGTTGCTGTCGGAGCGCTCCATCTGGCTGGCGAAAACGGCTTGGTGGAACAATTAAAAAAAATGGGCTACAAAGTGAAACCGGTAGAAAATTAGTTGGTAACATATTTGTCGGGAAATTCAGAAAATTTTACGGTAAACGTGGCAATAGGGAGTTCCATTGTTTTTTCTGTAATATTCCTGATGATAATCTTCTGCTTTCCAGAAAATCCCCGCCGGCTCTAACTGAGTGGAAGGTTTGTACCCTTTCTGCTTCAGAATTTCCAGATATTTTTCGGCCAGAACCTTTTGTTGTGGTGAGGTATAGAAAATTACAGATCGGTATTGGTCGCCAATATCGGGACCCTGTCCGCCAATTTGTGTAAAATCATGCGTTTCGAAAAAAAGTTTCAATAATTCTTCGTAATTGGTTACAGAATTGTCAAAAACAACTTCTGTGGTTTCTGCATGACCGGTTTGTCCGGTGCAGACTTCTTTGTAGCTCGGATGATCGGTATGCCCACCCATGAAACCCACTGTTGTTTCGAGAACTCCTTTGGCTTTCATAAAATGATATTCTGTTCCCCAAAAACATCCGGAAGCAAAGTAAGCTTTTTCCAACTTTTGTGTTTTGTCGGGAATAAATTTCAGTGAAATGGAATTGACGCAATGGCGGGTGTTTTTTTCTGTAAATCCTTCTCCGGTAAAAACATGTCCCAAATGAGCACCACAATTACGGCATACAATTTCAGTACGCATTCCGTCGGTATCAGGCAATCGCAGCACGGCTCCGGGAATTTCTTCGTCAAAACTCGGCCAGCCACAGTGTGATTCAAATTTACTTTCGGAACGAAACAAAGGCGTATTGCAACGTTTACACAAGTAGGTTCCTTTTTCCTTATTGTGAAGATATTCGCCGCTGAAAGGTTTTTCGGTCGATTTATGTAAAATGACTGCTTCTTCCTCCGGAGTTAAAGAATTATATTTCATAAGTTGTTGGCTGAAATTGAAAAAATGTAATTGTTGAATAATCAAAACTGAAAAGAAAAGTTGTAATACATTCATGTTTGCTTTGTAAAATTACTTTTCGAAAATTTTAAAACAAAGCTTATGAAGTTTTGTTCATTTTTTCAAAAACACGCTGACACGATTTACCTCAATCGGTTGAGCGATTTGATGAGGGCTTCATCTTTGGCTATGGCTCTTAATGCGAGTATTACAAGGATAATGTTAATGAGCGGGAAAGCGGAAAATATCTTCAAACTCCATTCTGCATGTAAAGTTTTAGCGGCAGGCAACAAATAAATAAACAGCAAAATGTAATATCCTGCCAAAATGACAATATTGAAAATGGAAAGTCTAATTTGAAGTATACGTTTTTTGTAAAGAAAAATGGTGATGAGCGTAACAATTGGCACCATTGCACTAATGGCCGTCAAAGCCCAAACCGAAGAAACTGAGATTTCCTTGCCTTTTTCGATGAAGCAGATGCCTTTCCAGCTAATTTCGTAAAGTGTTGCTGTATCTTTAGCAATAAGTTCTGCCACTGGAGAAAAAACGGTAATGCTTGAAAGAACAAGCACGATAAGTAAGTATAGGGTTTGAATGCGTTGCAACATAAATTTGTATGATGTTAAGGATTAATAATTTTTCGCTACAAAAATAGCCATTCTTACCGACAAATCAACAACAACTTCAAATGATGTTTGTGCGTTTTTTTATTGTTCAATTTCTAAACGGATAGAAAAATTTTAGTATTTCTCCACCAAAAACTCAACCTGTTGTGGAGAAAATCGAATATTTTGGATATAGGGAGCATGTTTGGTTACAAACACTTCCAATTTGTTGGCAGAATTTTTAGTTTGCTGAAAATCTACAGCCAGTTGAATGTCTTCAGGTTTGAAAGAATTAAATCGACTTAATCCGATATTGAAGGTTACATTTATTTGTGCAGGGAAAGTCCGTATCAGTAGGTTTTCAGGCGCATTTAGTACCTGAACGGGAAGTTGGGCTTTTTTTTCGGTAAACTTTTCGACAGGGATAAAAACTTCGACCCATTCGGAAGCATAACGTAATCCTTCAACAGGTTGAAGTCGGCAAATAGTTTTTACAGTATCGTCAAGGTTGGGCAAAACAAGAGTTTCGGTTTTAATAGTTTTCATATTGTTGAGCAAAAGTTTCGGCCCAAATACCGTCATTATACTTGGCTGAAGATGAATTTTGTCTACAATCATGTGTTGTTGTGCCAATGAATATTTAATTTTACATTCTACAGGCAATGCCGTGCTACTCAATTTTTCGTATTCAATCACTATCGAATCGGGTTTTGTTTCAAGAATAAGGGTTGTAGGTTGCAGGTAGCGCAACAGATTACTGCTGATTTGATCGGGCGTAATCATGATTCTTCCTTTTTCGTAAAAGGTTCTGGAGAGATTGATAGTAATGGGAGTTAATTTTTTTTGACGATATTGCAACAGGTTCATTCCTTCGTCCTTGATTTTGAGGGAAAGAATTTTAGGCGGTTGATTGGTAATGGCAATATTTTGAGGTATTCCAGTGTAATGGAGTGGAATATAAATGGTTCGTTCCCGCTCTTTTCCCAATGCATTTACGAACCACAAACCGGCTGAGAAGATGAAGAAAAGCAAAAAGATAAAAACATCTTTTGAAAATAAGAATGTTTTTATCTTTGTAAGGTAATATTTGAGTATCTGTTTTGAGCTGTTGTCAGCCATAATACTCTTTTTTATTTTGCCTGAGTTTGAATGTCTTCAGGGCTTAAGAATACGGAATTTTTATCGACTTTCACCCTTACGTTTTCTGCAATTTCTACAATTAGGGTGTTGTCTTTCACTTCTTTTATTCTTCCATAAATACCGCCTGAAGTTATCACATGGTCGCCTACTTTCATGGCGTCGCGCTGTTTTTTAATTTCTTTTTGGCGTTTTGACTGTGGACGAATCAAGAAAAAGTAGAACACCACAAAAATCAAAATCAGCATTAAAATGCCTGTGTATCCTCCACCTGTTCCCGGATTTGCGGGAGCTGCCTGTAATAAAATAGTTGCTAAATTCATAGATAGTTAAAATTGAATTGTTTTTATTGTTTCAAAATGTTTGTACGGTAAAGTGTTTCTTTTTTAAACACTTGCAAATATAAGCATTATTTTTTGTTTTCGTTAAACATTACGACTTTTATTAATTTATTTTCTTTTTTTAATTGCCCTACGATATTATCGAGAACACCATTGATGAACGTACCGCTTTTCTCGGTACTGTAAATTTTTGCTATTTCGATAAATTCGTTCAGCGTAACATTCACTGGAATGGCAGGGAACTCCATTAATTCGGCCAATGCTGCTTGCATGATAACAATATCCATAAATGCTATTCTGTCCAGTTCCCAGTTTTTGGTGTTTTTGTCAATCAGATCGCGGTATTCTTCACAGTGATTAATGGCGTTTTGTAAGAGTTTTTTGGCAAATTCCACGTCTTCTTCATCTTTAAACATGGGTAAAAGTTCCTGATTGTTTCCCGCAGAGGCATTGAATTTTTTTATGGTTTTGATGATAAAACTAACCACCAGCTCAATATCGTTTGTCCAGTAAATGTTTTGTTCTTCGATGGAATTGTCCAGCTCTTCGCTTTGAAGAATGATTTTTTTGTAAATTTTCTTCCAGATATTTTTATCAGTTTCGTAATCGGAAAGAGGAGCTTCCATGTATTCGGCATAAAAATCGGAAGCCACAATATCGTCATGAAGTTTTTTTACCACTTCAGGATAATTTGTCCACGATAATCCGTGATCGGAAATGTATTTGTTGAGTTGTTTGTTAGCTGTGAGCTGTTGGATAAACCGATTTTCCACAAATCGCATGTTGGGGTTCAAATCTTCGGGCGTAGGGCGCAGTTTGTTTTTTCTGTTATCGATGCGCAAATTGGCATAATGGGTTATTTCAATGGCCAATTGAAGCAAATGGTAATAAAGATCGTAAGTTTTTTCGATGCTGTGAAAAAGTTCTTTTTCGGCCGACGATAAAGATTTACCATCGCTTTTGTAGAAGGAATATAAAATTTGAATAATTTTAATTCGAATTAAAATACGATTGATCATAAAATTCAGTGGACGCTTATTTAATTTCTCTGCAAAGGTAAAGATTATTTTTTATTTCTTCAATTATTTGTTTTTGCTTGTTTAAATATATGGACAAAATGGCTTTTGTAGAAGGAGGAAAGAAATGTTTTAATGCTTCGAGGGAAAGAAAAAGAGTGATTTTATTTGATTAATTAAAAAAAAATACAGAAATTTGAAGCAAATTAACTTTGTGGAATTGAATTTTTATTTAATTGATATTCAGTTTTTTAATTTAAAAAGGAGAGGTTGAAAATTATGGAAGACGAAACGAGAAAAAACGATTTGGAAAAGAAAAACAACGAAATTGTTTATTCCAGAGCAATTAAGGCAGGCAAAAGAATTTACTATCTGGATGTGAAGAAAAATAAAAGCGACAATTTGTTTCTGGCTATCACTGAAAGTAAAAAGAAAGTTACAGGACAGGATGAAGATGCTCAAGTTTCTTATGAAAAGCACAAAATTTTTCTTTATCGACAGGATTTTGAGAAATTTCTGGAAGGATTGGAAGATGTTATTGGTTTTATTAAGCGTCTACAGCCCGAAGAACCCTTTGTAAACAAGATTCACGAGTCTCACGAAAAATCGGATGATCAGTCTGACCCGGAAGATGATATTTTCGACAAATTCAAGTTCTAATCCGACTAAAGATACTTGTTTTGGTTGGAAGATTTGAAAGCGCATCGAAATAAAAAACTGCAGGTAATTTTTTGAAAATTTATCTGCAGTTTTTTTTGTGTGAAAAGTTGCAATGCTTCTATTAAGAGGCTTTTTTTGTTGCTTTTGCGTTTTTTTGTTCCTGCTCAAACAATTCTTTCCTTTTTTGAATATAGGTTTCCACCTGATCGGCTGTCAGAAAAGTACGAAATTCCTTGAGCCTTTTCCCGTCGGCATCTTTTATGATTTTTATTTTTTTAAACTTGCTGATTCCATCCGATTTGATGGGTTCAACTTCGTTTGCAAATTGCAAGTTGATGGGATAAATTTTATTGAACAAGTCAGGATTAAGTTTTAAAGTGTTTATCATCCATTCTGTATGGGTCTTGGCTCTCACATCAGGCGGAAGTTCCATGAATTTTGGAATTTGAGCCACTATTACTACATTTGAAAGAATTAAGCCTGTCAAAATAAGAAGTGTTTTTTTCATTTTTCAAATATTTTTGATTTCAAGTTTTCAAAAATTAATTTTGGAAATTTCCTGCAAATTTTATTCCAATGTAAGAGCAAAAACTAATTTTAATTTTTCACCGTTCAGCATCTTTTTTTTGAAACTCAAAATTTAGATTAGTTTATTATTTTTTGCATAATTTGCTTTCAAAAACTGCCTCTGCCACATTTTCTCCATCAATGGCAGACGAAGTTATTCCTCCCGCATAACCCGATCCTTCACCACATGGGAAAAGGCCTTTAAGCTGAGGATGTTGAAAAGTATCGTGTTCGCGTGGAATTCTCACCGGTGATGACGAGCGCGATTCCACACCAACTACAATGGCTTCATTGGTGAGAAATCCGTGCATTTTTTTATCGAATTTTTTGAATCCTTCCTGCAACCGCTTGCTAAGGTTGGAAGGCAACCAAAAATGCAGAGGCGAAGAAATTAAACCCGGAAGATAGGAAGCAGAAGGCAAATCGGCAGATAGCTTTCCTTTGACAAAATCGGACAATCGTTGTGATGGCGCTGTTAGACCCAAATTTCCATTATTGATATAAGCCAGATTTTCTATATATTGTTGATACTTTAGTCCGGATAATGCTCCAAATTGTTGAAAATCTACAGGAATATCTTCAGGTCTTGTTTCCACAACAATACCCGAATTTGCAAAAGGAGAATTTCGCTTGGACGGAGACATACCGTTCACAACAATTTCTTTATCTCTGCTCACTGCGGGAACAATGTGTCCACCCGGACACATGCAAAATGAATAAACGCCGCGTCCATCAATTTGTTCTACCAACTGATAGGTAGCAGGAGGAAGGTATTCTCCTCGATTTTTTCGGTGATATTGAATGCTGTCAATCAATTCCTGAGGATGTTCTACTCTCACGCCCATAGCAAAACCTTTATTTTCGAGCAAAATATTTTGGTCGTAAAGCATTTGATAAATATCGTGTGCAGAATGTCCGGTTGCCAAAATTATGGCTTGTGCATCAAAAATGTTTCCATTGGAGGTTTTACAACCTTTCACTTTCCCATTATCAATTAAAATTTCGGTCATTTTTTCCCCGTAATGGATTTCTCCACTGCAATCCCGAATGGTTTGGCAAATATTTTCTACGATGGTAGGCAGTTTATCCGAACCGATATGAGGATGGGCTTCGTAAAGTATGTTTTCGTCGGCACCATGAAAATGAAAAACTTCCAAAATATGTTGAACATTTCCTTTTTTCTTTGAGCGGGTATAAAGTTTTCCATCGGAAAAGGTACCGGCTCCGCCTTCTCCGAAGCAATAATTTGAGTCGGGATTAACTCCTTTGTTCCGATTTAGAGTCGCAATATCTATTTTTCTTTGTCCGATTTCCTTTCCTCTTTCCAAAATGATGGGTTTCAATCCAAGTTCAATCAGCTTGAGCGCTGCAAAAAGTCCCGCTGGTCCGGAACCGATTATCAATACCGAAGGTTTATTTCCAACATTGTGGTAATGAAATGAGGCTTTTTCCTTTTCGGGTGGATTTTCATCCCAGTAAACTTCTACTGTGAGGTTAATCTTTGGTAAGTACGATCGGGCATCAACCGACTTGTGTAAAATTCTGAGTCGGGTAATTTGTACAGGAGAAATTTTTAGGGTTTCAGTAATTTGTTTTTCTATATTTTCTTTCTTTTCGGCTTTTTCAGGCGATAATGAAAGTTGTATTTCTTTGTGCATGGTGATGTCAAAAGTAAATTGGAGTTATTTTACAAAGATAAGGCATAAATTTAAAATTCAGAAGATTTTCCAAATCTGAAAGAACAAGAAAGAATTTGTTTAGCACAATGTTCAATATTCTTAAATGAAAACAAAATAATATTAACAATGGGTGATTTTTACTCAAAACGAGTAATTTTGTGCAAAGAATTACCGAACAAAATTTTTTACGATTGAATGAATAAGAGTTGTTGGTGGCAGGGAAAATTTTTTTCAATCACACAAAAAAATTGTATTTTAGCTGAATTGACGGGAGTCTAAAAAATTTGGGAAATGCAGCAAATTGAACATATCGGAATAGTTCAACATATAGAAGGAAACAAAGCTCAAATACTTATCGTACAGCAATCTGCGTGTAGTGCATGTCATGCTAAAAGTGCCTGCACAATGAGCGAACGACAAGAAAAAACTGTAGAAGTTTTTATTGATGACAATACCATTAGCGAAGGGGACGAAGTCGTGATTTATGGTAGCAGCTCCATTGGCTTTCAGGCAGTATTTTTAGCTTTTGTTTTGCCTTTATTGCTCGTTTTTCTGTTACTTTTTATTTTGAGCTTTTTTATGAAAAATGAAGCAATAGCAGGGCTGACAGCTCTTTCAGTTTTGATTCCCTACTATTTGATACTTTCGTTATTCAATAAAAAGTTAAATAAGAAATTTGAATTTCATATCAGAAAGGGTTTGTCCTTTTGAAAAAATGATAAGTCCAAATAGCCATTTTTTTTATAAATTTTAAAAATATCAGGAAAAACAGAAAATGAATTTAATATTGATTTCGGTACTTTCGTTAGGAGGAATTGGTGCTTTATCGGCCGTAATTTTATATTTTATTGCTCAAAAATTTCATGTTGTGGAAGATTCAAGAATTGATAAAGTAGAAGCTGCATTGCCGGGAGCAAATTGCGGAGGTTGCGGGTTTCCCGGCTGTCGTGCTTTTGCGGCAGCTTGTGTAAAAACAGATTCATTGGAAAGTTTGGCTTGTCCCGTTGGAGGAACACCAACTATGGAAAAGGTGGCGAGCATTTTGGGAAAAACTGCTATCTCAGTTGAACCACATGTTGCGGTGGTTCGTTGTGGAGGAAGTTGTGAATACAGAGAACGAACCAATCGTTACGATGGAGTGAAATCATGTGCCATAGTTCATAATCTTTATGGAGGAGAAACCGATTGTTCATGGGGTTGTTTGGGATATGGCGATTGCGTCAACTCCTGTACTTTCGATGCCATACATATCAATCCGCTAACGCTTTTGCCCGAAGTGGATGAAGAAAAATGTACCGCTTGTGGAGCTTGTGTCAAGGCTTGTCCCAAAAATATCATTCAATTACGAAAAAAAGGACATAAATCCCGCAGAATATATGTCAACTGTGTAAATCAGGATAAAGGAGCGGTAAACAGAAAAGTTTGCAAAGTTGCCTGCATCGGTTGCTCCAAATGTTTCAACGTTTGTTCCTATGATGCGATCAGCATAAATAACAATCTGGCTTATATCGACGATAAAAAATGCACTTTGTGTCGCAAATGTGTGGAAGTTTGTCCAACAAATTGCATTTTGGAGTTGAATTTTCCTCCCCGTAAGCCGAGAGTTGAAGAAATTTCCGACATCGTATTGAATGGATAGTAATTTCTTTATCAAAAAGTTAACTGAGTGTGTAATTTATCAATATTTCCATGAAAAGTTTTAAAATGGGCGGCATACATCCGGCAGAGTGTAAATTTTCTGCGGGTAAAAAGACAGAAGTAATTTCATTGCCCAAGCAGGTTGTTATTCCGCTTCGTCATTATTCTGGAAAGCCAAGTATTCCTGAAGTTGCCAAAGGCGATATAGTGAAAGTGGGACAGTTGATTGGCCGTGCAAATGGTTTTGTTTCTGCCAATGTACATTCATCTGTTTCGGGGAAAGTAGTAAAAATTGACAATGCGCTTGATGCTTTTGGATATAAGAATCCCGCCGTTTTTATTGATGTGATTGGTGATGATTGGCTCGAAACCATTGATTTGACTCCAAAAGTTAAAAGAGTATGCGAGTTGGAACCTCCAGAAATTATAAAAAAAATAGCCGAATCAGGGATTGTAGGTTTAGGCGGGGCCACCTTTCCCACTCATGTTAAGTTGTCGATACCGGCCGGAAAAAAGGCAGAAGTGTTAATTATAAATGGTGCAGAATGTGAACCGTATCTTACTTGCGATCATCAGTTGATGCTTGAAAAAGGGGAGGAAATAGTTATCGGAATTACTATTTTGATGAAAGCCATTCAAGTCAGCAGGGCTATTATCGGGATAGAAATAAACAAGCCGGACGCTATTCTCAATCTCGAAAAATGGGCAAAAACGGTTGAAGGCGTTGAAGTGGTTCCATTAAAAGTGAAATATCCTCAAGGCAGTGAAAAACAACTGATTCAGGCATTGACAGGCAGAGAAGTGCCCAGTGGTGGATTGCCAATTGATGTAGGGGCAATTGTACAAAATGTTGCCACGACTTTTGCCGTTTATGAAGCGGTACAAAAGAACAAACCACTGATAGAAAGAGTAATTACCGTAACGGGAAAATCTGTTGCTGAACCCGGAAATTATTGGGTTCGTGTAGGAACTCCACTTTCTCACGTGGTAGAAAAAACGGGAGGAATGCCTGAAGATACCGGTAAAATTGTAGCGGGAGGTCCCATGATGGGACGAGCTCTTCCAAGTTTGGATATTTCGGTTGCAAAAGGAACAGCTGCTGTTTTATTTATTCCTTCTTCCGATTCGGAAAGGGGAAAAGTGCAAAACTGTATTCGTTGTGCGAAATGTGTATTTCACTGTCCTATGGGACTCGAACCTTATTTATTGATGAATAAGAGTGAAAAAGGTTTGTGGGAAGATGTGGAGCAAAATCGGGTGATGGATTGTATCGAATGTGGTTCATGCAATTATGTTTGCCCTTCCAACCGACCGTTGGTCGATTATATCCGTTATGGAAAATCAATGGTTGGAAATTTGATAAGTAGCCGAAAAACTCAGCAATTGTAAGAAAAATATCGAATTTTATGAATAAATTAGTTGTATCGCCTGCCCCGCATGTTCATAGTGGAAATTCCATTCAAAAAGAAATGGAAAGTGTTTTAATCGCACTTGTACCGGCTTATTTGGTTGCCTTATACTATTTTGGTGCAGGGGCATTGATTGTGAGTGTAACGTCTATTTTGTCATGTGTGCTGTTTGAATATTTGATTCAAAAGTTCATTTTGAAGGGCGAAAAAACCATAACAGATTGTTCAGCAGTTGTAACCGGTTTGTTGCTTGCTTTTAATTTACCCTCCAATTTACCATTCTGGATTGTAATAATAGGCGCTTTGGTCGCCATTGGGGTTGGAAAAATGAGTTTTGGCGGATTGGGGAACAATCCTTTTAATCCTGCATTGGTGGGTCGCGTTTTTTTGTTGATTTCCTTTCCTGTTCAAATGACTTCATGGCCTCGCCCCATGCCCTTCAATCCCGCATATATGGATGCCGAAACTTCAGCTACGGCACTTACCGCATTGAAAGAACATTTGGGAAATATTCCTTCTACGCTCGACATGTTTATTGGCAACATGGGCGGTTCTATGGGTGAGGTTTCCACATTGGCCTTGCTGCTGGGGTTCGGTTATTTGCTTTATCGTCGTACAATTTCCTGGCATATTCCTATCAGTATTTTGCTGACCGTTTTTGTTATGACAGGTATTTTTTATTTGATTGATCCACAGACTTATGCTTCACCTCTGGTTCATTTAATGACAGGCGGAATAATGCTGGGTGCAATTTTCATGGCCACCGATTTTGTAACTTCACCCATGACAAAGCTCGGAATGATTGTTTATGGCATTGGCATTGGTATTATTACGGTTGTTATACGATTGTTTGGTTCTTATCCCGAAGGTGTTTCGTTTGCCATTCTTATAATGAATGCCTTTACACCGCTCATCAATACATATATTAAACCAAAACGATTTGGGGAGGTTCGTAAATAATGGAAAAACTCACTTCTTCCTTTAAAAATATGCTGATTTCGCTACTGTCGATTTCAGTTTTTTCTGCTCTTACTTTGGGTTCGGTTTATACATTGACCAAAGATCCGATTGAAAAGTCGAAAAATGCCAAACTGGAAAATGCCATTAAGGAAGTATTGCCAAAGTTTGACCACTTGGATGCCGCAGAAAAAATTTCTGTTAATAATGGTGATACGTTGAATGTTTATAGGGCTTACGATAAAAACAATGTGTTTGTGGGAGCTGCGGTAGAAACCAATTCAAAAAAGGGTTTTGCCGGAGAAATTAAGTTGATGGTGGGTTTCGACAAAAATGGAAATATCATTAATTATTCAATTTTAGAGCAAAAAGAAACGCCCGGATTGGGAAGTAAAATGACAGATTGGTTTAAAACTCCCCATGGAAAACAGGATATTCGTGGAAAAAATCCGGCAGTTAACAATCTTTCTGTTACCAAAGATGGAGGTGAAATTGATGCAATAACGGCAGCTACCATCAGTTCGAGAGCTTTCCTTGAGGCGGTTAACAAAGCTTATCAGGCGTATGCCAACAACCCCAATGCTCCCAAAGCTCAGGACGCCAATTCCGGTGCATCTCAGATAAGTAAAAAGGAGCAGGAATAATCAATAATTTTGTTATTTTACTATTGACAACCAAAATGGAAAAACCATGAGTAACGCTAAATTTAAAATCATTCTGAATGGCTTGATCAATGAAAATCCGACTTTTGTTTTAATTCTCGGCATGTGTCCAACCCTTGCCACAACTTCTTCGGCTATTAACGGTTTCAGTATGGGATTGGCAACTTCCTTCGTATTGATAGGATCGAATGTGGCTATTTCGTTGCTGAAGAATCTGATTCCCGATAAAGTGCGCATACCGGCTTATGTTGTGGTGATTGCAACTTTTGTTAGTGTAGTGGAAATGGTTATGCAGGCTTATGTGCCGGCACTCTATGCCAGTTTGGGAATATTTATTCCTTTAATAGTTGTCAATTGCATTGTATTGGGAAGGGCAGAAGCTTTTGCTTCAAAAAATTCCGTTTTTGATTCGGCGCTCGATGGCATTGGCATTGGATTGGGATTTACCTTTGCATTGACGTTGCTTGGCATGGTGAGAGAATTTCTGGGAACAGGCAAAATTTTCAGCATGAGTGTTTTTCCGGACAAATATGGTATGCTGATTTTCATTCTGGCACCCGGAGCTTTTATTGCATTGGCTTATCTGATTGCAATAGTAAACAAACTTCGCAAAGCATAAAGAAAAGCGACAATTCTAAAACTTTTTAAAGTAGAACTTTTAAATTTATAGATAAATGACCTACATTCTTATTTTTATCAGTGCAGTTTTTGTGAACAATATCGTGTTGTCGCAATTTTTGGGCATTTGTCCTTTTTTGGGAGTATCCAAAAAAATTAATACGGCTCTGGGAATGAGTGGCGCGGTAGTTTTTGTAATGACCATTTCCACAATATTTACTTATGTCATTCAAAAATCAATACTGGAACCTTATCATATAGCTTTTTTGCAAACCATTACTTATATTCTGGTTATTGCGGCATTGGTGCAATTGGTGGAAATTATTCTCAAAAAAATTTCCCCGGCACTTTATCAGGCGCTGGGTGTGTTTCTTCCGCTGATAACAACCAATTGCACGATTCTTGGCGTAGCCATCATGGTGATTCAGAAAAATTTCAATTTACTGGAAAGTGTGGTTTTTGCAGTTTCTACAGCCATTGGCTTTGGTTTGGCTTTGATTTTGTTTTCGGGAATCAGAGAACAACTAAGTATGGCAAAATTGCCCAAAGGAATGGAAGGTACTCCCATAGCTTTGCTTACGGCTGGGTTGCTGGCTTTGGCATTTATGGGTTTTGCCGGAATAGTAAAATAAAAACTGCTTTCTTTTATCAGCTAATTATTCCAGAAATAGTATAATTGCTAAAAAACAGCAATTTTTACGTGTCTGAACTTGCAGGTAGAGAAATTTGAATTATTTTTGTACTTTGAATTGCGGCAGTAGCTCAGTTGGTAGAGCTTTAGCTTCCCAAGCTAAAGGTCGCGGGTTCGAGTCCCGTTTGCCGCTCCATCACAGGAGGCTATTCTTTTTAAACGAGTAGTCTCTTTTTTATTCGGCCGCTATTTCCTTTTTTCTTTTCAACAGAATATATACAATTGGTAAAATTCCTATTGTGTTGAAAATCAGCAGGCAGATAAACCAAGCCAAATGATTGTTTCGGGCAGCTTTCCATAAAGCTATCGCTTTCCATGTCAATTCCCAAAGCATCAGCAATATTATAAGCCACTGATATTGCTGTGTTGCAGCTCCAAATAAATTGTTTGTTAAGCACATAAATAATTGTTTTTTTGTAGTGAGTGTTTACTGGAAAATTTTACGATATTTAAAAAGCAAATAATTCACCGGTAAAAATACAAATTTTATGTGGTAAAACGATATTATTGTTATCTTTTTGACTTCAGTAGTATTTTTAATTTTCTACTTCCTTATGATTTCTATTGGCATAGCCTCAATTTTCCCCACTTTTGTCTCAATTTCAATCTGATAAGGAATTTTTTCATTCTGCGCAATGTAAAATTTCAAGCCGGAAGAGCTTTTCAACAATTTCCCTTTTTTCACTTCTGGAGCAATGACATAACAAAGACTGCTTCCTATGTCTGTTTGGATGATTTCATTATTTACATATTTTACTTTCATCTTTTGTATATCGTGTCCGTTGATAGTGGGCAACACTAAACTGTACCCTTCCTTTAGTGTGTCCATATCATAAACATTTACCATATAAAAAAAGGCAGATAATATATCAATCAGCTGCGGCGGCACTTTCATTCCTCCGGTTCGTTCACTGAAAATAGAATCTTTTTGATGATAAAAAAATACCTTGTTGTAATAACGGTAAGATTTTTCTTTCGCATTTCTCACCGCCACGTAAGGGAGATGAGTATGCGCATCGACTATGCTTTCGTAAGTGTCGTGCACCTTGAAAATTTTATCCGTTAATCCGGTTGTGTTGCCTTCTAATCGGTAATAAATACATTTTTTCCCGCCAAATACCGTATCTCTCTTTTCAACCATTGCTTTCCCGCCATTGACAAGTCCGTATTTTATGTTGTAAATGATTTTCACATTATTGTCTGCATGCAATTGAATGCAGAATAATTGAGAAAGCAATCCCAAAAATAGTATTGAAATTTTATTTATATTGCTCATATAGAATGTTTTATAGAAATTTTTTTAAGATGAAATGTGCTTATTTTAGTTCATATTTTTTAATGCGTTTTTCAAAAAATTCTTTTGCTTTTTTGTCTTTTTCAAGCTATGAGTTTCAAACCTACTATTTCAGGATAAAAATAAAAAAGTTTGTCCATAATTGTTATATAATATCATTTTGAAAAATATTTAAGTTAAAATGAAACAATATGATATTATTTTGTTAATGTATAAAACATTTTGTAATAAGAAAAATATTTTTTGAAATAAAATGTATTTTATTTTGAATTTAATTTATCATTATGATTAATTTTGCCATGTAAATAAAACATTTTGATTGTATTTTATTTGAAAAATAAACATTATGTATATATAAACTCTAAATTACGGAAAAATGAAAAATTCTACAATTAAAATTTGAAAGTTATGAAAGCAACAAAGTTATTGATTATTTGTTCCCTTACAATTTCTATTCCAATTATAACGAAATCTCAAAACTTTACAGTATCTACCGATATTGTTAGTTCGTACGTTTGGCGTGGTGTTAAATACTCCGATGCTTCCATTCAACCTACGCTGACTTTCAGCCATCAAAATTTTTCTGTCGGTTCGTGGGGCTCGGCAGGTATTGATGGTTTCATGGAAATGGACTTGTTTGTCAATTATGCTTTTCCGTTTGGTTTATCATTGGGAATGACAAACTATTATTTTCCGCCATCCAAATTTTTTGATCATTCCGCGAGTACCGGTTCACATGCCTATGAATTCAATGCTTCATATAAAATTTCAGGATTTTATGCTGCTGGAAATTACATTTTCAATGAAGCCGGAAGTGCAGGGTCTAAAGGCGACGACAAGTATTTTGAAGCCGGATATGACTTTAAAAACATAAGATTATTTGCTGGTGCAGGCGACGGTTGGCACACTCCCGATGGAAGTTTTCAGGCAGTAAATATCGGATTGAGCGTTACAAGAGATATTCAAATAACCGATTCGTTCAAACTTCCACTGAAAGGTTCTGCAATTTTAAATCCGGCAACGGAACAATATTATTTAACTATTGGCTTATCATTATAATTATTTATAATTCAACATTTTATTAAAATCATACGATTATGAAGAAAATTGAAGCAGTGATCAGAAAATCTAAATTTGAAGATGTAAAGATGGCACTTTATGAGGCCGGCATCGAGTGGTTTTCCTATTGGGACATTACCGGACTTGGCAAATCGAAAGAGGATCAGGTGGTAAGAGGACAAATTTTTCAGTCGAGTTATATTCAGCGGCGTATGTTGTCGATTGTGGTGCGCGACATCAATCTCGAAAAAACGGTGAATGCCATTTTGGATTCGGCATGGACTGGCGATCCCGGAGACGGAAAAATTTTTGTTTCCGATATTGAGCAGACTTACCGCATTCGTACTCGTGAATCGGGACCGGAAGCTTTGTACAATAAAGATTCAAATGAGATGTAAGTTTCTGTTTTTAAAGGATTTATTTGTAAGGTATTAATTTTTAAAGGTATAAAAAAATGAAAAAATATATAGTTTCCTTGTTAGCCCTATTGGTAATGGGCAGTATTAAAATATCGGCCGCAACGGTAGTTGCCGAACCGAAAATAGATGCCGGAGATACGGCGTGGATGATTACGGCAACAGCGCTTGTATTATTTATGAGCATTCCGGCACTTGCTCTTTTTTACGGTGGCTTGGTACGCAGAAAGAATGTACTCAACATATTCATGCAATGTATGATTATTGTGGCCGTAATCAGCATTGAATGGATTGTTTGCGGATATAGCATGTCATTCGGAAAATCTGAAGGATTTCTTTCTCCTTTTATTGGCGGATTGGATGGGGCGTTTTTAAGAAATATCGGCATTCATGATTTAAGTCCCTACTTTATTTCTCATTCGCAAATCGCAGCAGACGGCACTTTGGTTGGAACTATTCCTCATTTGGTTTTTGTGATGTTCCAATGTATGTTTGCGGTAATTACACCCGCACTTATCATTGGTGCTTTCGCTGAACGTATTAATTTCAAAGGTTTCTTGCTTTTTACCGTTTTGTGGTCGCTATTTGTTTACAATCCTGTGGCTCATTGGGTTTGGTCGTCTGATGGGTGGTTGTATAAGCTGGGAGCTCTTGATTTTGCAGGTGGAACAGTGGTACATATCAATGCGGGTATTGCAGCCATAGTTACGGCAATCATGCTGGGAAAAAGACGTGATTACAAGGGTCATGCTTTACCTCCTCACAACATTACTTACGTTGTAATGGGTGCTGCCATGCTGTGGATAGGATGGTTTGGCTTCAATGCCGGAAGTGGGCTGGCAGCAGATGGATTGGCTGCAAATGCCTTTATGGTTACCCATATTGCTGCTGCAGCTGCAGCTTTGACATGGGCAATTCTCGACTGGTTTAACGACGGAAAACCAACCATTGTCGGAACCAGTACGGGAGCAGTTGCAGGATTGGTAGCCATTACGCCGGCTGCCGGATTCGTAAATGTTGGCGGAGCATTGGCTATTGGTGTATTGGTTTCTTTGATTTGTTTTGCAATGGTGGCTTTCGTAAAACCAAAAATGGGTTACGACGATTCACTGGATGCTTTTGGTGTACATGGAATTGGCGGGATTACCGGCTCGATACTGACCGGACTGTTGGCGACTCCAACAATTCAATCTGCCTACAGTGGCGCTATAGCAGGAAATTGGCATCAACTTTTGGTACAGTTAATTGCAGTTATTGCCGTACTGCTCTATTCGGGTGTCGTTACGGTTGTGCTGTTTAAAGTTTCGGATAAGATTTTGGGAGTTCGGGTGCCCGACAAATTGGAAGCCATAGGTTTGGATGAAACGCAGCATGGCGAAACCGCTTATACATCATTCGATTAATTTTTTCACATAAGCTGAACATGAGCGCATATTCAGCTTTTTCACGAGATTTCAAACGTATTCACCAAAACGCGGACAAAACCGTGTTGTTTTTTAGTTTTATAGTTTTGGTAGACAGACTACTTCGAGATGAAATAGTCTGTCTTTTTAAAACAAGTTTTTTAGAAACGGTGAAATGAAGTTTTCTACGAAAAAATTTCATTAAGAAACAATAATTCGAATTTTAACAACAAAATGTCAGATAGAAGAATTGAATAAATAAAATTCTATAATCCGAATAGAGATCGTTCGATGCAGAGTTGAAATTTTTTGATGCTTACACCTTTTATCAATCAATCAGTAAACAATATGAATCAAAGTCTTAAAGAAAAATAAGAAAACTTTTATCTATCTTTGTTCAAATTTTTTCAGTATTGGCTTCAACTCAATTTATTCGGAGAAGAAAATCTTAAACTTTTAATATATAACTTTTTCTATTGATTCTCTTATAATTCTTCTTTTTATTATAACTAATCGTTTCAAACAGTAAGTATTAGAAATATTTTTTCAAAAAAACATGAATTTCACATATTGAGATTATCATTTTATTTAATTTTGCAGAGAAATAATAACATTAAGTTAGCAATAAGAATATTTTTAAGATAAAAATTACAGAATAAATTCAAAATAATAAATTTATGTCATCACTTAGATTTAAAGCAGTTGAGGAAGCTTTCAAGAAAAAAGCCGCTGCAGTGGAAGTACCTTCCGAATTAACCTCCGAGTATTTTGGAAAGTATGTTTTTACAAGATCCACAATGGCCAGATTCCTTTCGGAACAAACTATAAAAGAAATTGATGAAGCCATTGAAAAAGGAACCACGCTCGATCGCAGTATTGCCGACAAAGTTGCCGAAGGGATGAAAAAATGGGCAATGGAACTTGGTGCAACTCATTATACACATTGGTTTCAGCCGCTTACAGATAAAACGGCAGAAAAGCACGATTCATTTATTGATTATTTGGATGACAAACCCGGAGAGAACATCATTGAAAAATTTTCCGGAAAGTTGTTGGCGCAACAGGAACCTGATGCTTCGTCTTTTCCGAGCGGAGGAATCAGAAGCACTTTTGAAGCGCGCGGTTATACGGCGTGGGATCCTTCATCGCCTGCTTTTATAGTTGACGATACGTTGTGTATCCCTACCATTTTCATTTCTTACACCGGCGAATCGCTCGATTACAAAGCTCCTTTATTAAAATCGCTCAACTCGGTGGATAAGGCAGCTACAGCGGTTTGTAAATTGTTTGATCCAAAAGTGAAAAAAGTTTTTTCTTATCTGGGTTGGGAACAGGAATATTTTATGGTAGATGAAAATCTGTATGTTACCCGTCCCGATTTATTGCTAACCGGTCGAACCTTGCTGGGACACGAGTCGGCAAAAAATCAGCAGTTGGAAGACCATTATTTTGGTTCAATTCCTACTCGGGTGGTAGCTTATATGAAAGATTTGGAATTTGAAGCCTACAAATATGGCATACCTTTGAAGACCCGACACAATGAGGTAGCACCCAATCAGTTTGAATTGGCGCCCATTTACGGAGAATGCAATTTGGCAGTGGATCAGAATTTGTTAATTATGTCCATTATGAAAAAAGTTGCTCGTCGACACGGTTTCCGTTTGTTGCTTCACGAAAAGCCTTTTGCCGGAATAAACGGTTCGGGAAAACACAACAATTGGTCGCTGGGAACCGACACGGGAGTTGGCTTGCTTACTCCTGGTAAAACTCCTGAAGAAAATCTTCAATTTATCACTTTTGTAGTAAATATTTTGATGGCCGTTTACAAACACAATGCGTTGTTGAAAGCTTCCATTATGTCGGCTCAAAATGCCCATCGCTTGGGAGCGAACGAAGCACCACCGGCCATTATTTCTGTTTTTCTTGGTACACAGGTGAGCAGTGTGCTGGATAAACTTGAGAATAGCAGCAGCGATGAAGCCATTGTGGTGGACAGCAAGAAAAAATTGAGTTTGGGTATTGCCCATATTCCCGAAGTGTTACTCGACAATACCGACAGAAACAGAACTTCGCCTTTTGCATTTACAGGCAACAGGTTTGAGTTCCGCGCTGTAGGTTCTTCAGCCAATTGCTCTTCGGCAATGACAGCCTTAAATACAGCTGTAGCTGCTCAATTAATTGAATTTAAAGCTGAAGTGGATAAAAAGATTGCTTCCGGAACCAGCAAGCAAACTGCAATTTTTGAAGTGTTGAAAGAATACATAAAAATATCAAAACCCATCCGTTTTGATGGCAACAACTATAGCGACGAATGGAAGGAAGAAGCAAAACGTCGCGGATTGGATTGTGAAACGAGTGTGCCAAAAATTTTGAAAGCTTATACTAACGAAGAGAGTATCAAAATTTTCACTTCTACCAATGTGATGTCCGAAAAGGAACTTCATGCACGAAATGAAGTTAAATGGGATATGTACACCAAGAAAATTCAGATTGAATCTCGTGTGTTGGGCGACCTGGCCATTAATCACATCATTCCGATTGCTACACGTTATCAATCTATTTTGCTGGATAATGTCAACAAAATGAAAACGGTATTTTCAAAGGAAGAAGCCGAGAAAATGTGCCAGCTCGATTTGCAGTTGATAAAGGAAATTGCCCAAAGAGTGAACACTATCAAGTCGGATGTAGATAATATGATTGAGGCCAGAAAAAAAGCCAATGTAATTGAATGTGAAGAAGAAAAGGCCAATGCTTATCACGATACCGTCTTACCATTTTTCGACAAAATTCGTTATCAGGTGGACAAACTCGAAATGATTATTGATGACGAGATGTGGCCTTTACCAAAATATAGAGAATTGCTTTTCATTCGCTAAGTCTTACCCGAAAAATCCTTTATTAATAAGCTTCTCAGGTTTTTTATTGCACACAGTTTTTTCTAACTTCAAAATTTGTCAACTGTTATTTTGCAGTTGACAAATTTTGAACCCATCTCTATAAAATTAAAAAATTGATTATGAATTATTTAAATTTATACGAGCAGCAATCATTGTATTCTTTTCAGAATGAGCATGATGCATGCGGAGTCGGTTTAGTGGTAAATATTTCCGGTGAAAAATCCCACGAAATCATTGAAAATGGATTACAAGTGCTCGAGAATATGGTTCATCGCGGAGCAGAAAGTGCCGATAACAAGACCGGCGATGGTGCCGGTATGCTGCTGCAAATTCCACACGAATTTATTTTGCTACAAGGCATTCCAGTCCCTGCAATCGGAAAATATGGCACCGGTCTTATATTTCTGCCACGCGAAAAAGAGGAATCAGAACTTTGTTTACGTATTATTAAGGAAAATGTTGAAGAAGAAAATCTTCATTTGTTGGCAGTCCGTGATATGCCGGTCAACAGCAAAATTTTGGGTGAAATTTCTGCATCCAACGAACCGCTGATAAAGCAAATATTTGTTACCGGTAATCTTCGTCAGGAAGAGTTGGAAAGGAAACTTTATCTGGTGAGGAAAAA
>Ga0208825_1000141_pt1 | contig 71291 bp, 72 predicted proteins | sample AD_UKC113_MetaG_FD_184450 | JGI IMG/M metagenome (GOLD analysis project Ga0208825, IMG submission 184450) | Active sludge microbial communities of municipal wastewater-treating anaerobic digesters from Hong Kong - AD_UKC113_MetaG (SPAdes)... | ecosystem: Engineered > Bioreactor > Anaerobic >...
ACCCCGACTTTTGCGATTCTGTCGTTAATAGTAGCGCCAGAATGCCAAGCTCGCAAGCCCCGACTTCCACCAAGGAGGCGGCAGGCTTCACTCTTCACACCGAGCGCCTGGGCCCGCTGCCCCTGATCAACCACTTCATCGAGCGCATCGGCCTGCACGACACCCTGTCGCGCCACATCCCCTCGGACGCTCGCTGCAGCATCACCCATGCCAGCGCGCTGGGCGTGCTGCTGCGATCGATCATCGTGGAGCGCGAACCGATCTACCGCCAGCACGAGACCGTGCACGGCTTCGCCGATGGCATGTTCGGCATCAGTGCCCAGGAGATGGAGCACCTGAGCGACGACCGCCTCGGGCGCGCCTTGGACCGGCTGTTCGATGCCGATCGCACGGCGTTGCTGACTGAGCTCGTGTTGGCCGTTGGGCAGCGCTTCGGGGTGCGTTTCGAGGAGTTCCACAACGACTCCACATCGATCAGCTTCTGCGGCGGCTACCGCCGCGCCCGAGGCCGCCAGATTCGCGCTCGCACCGCGCCCGCGATCACCTTCGGGCATTCGAAGGCGCACAGGCCGGACCTCAAGCAACTGCTGTTCATTCTGACCATGAGCGCCGACGGCAACGTGCCGGTGGCGTTTCGCTGCACCGACGGCAACACCAGCGACTCGGTCACCCACGTGCAGACCTGGGAGACGCTCAGGGCGGTGGCCGGCAGGAGCGACTTCCTGTACGTGGCCGACAGCAAACTGTGTTCGCGCGAGAACATGGATCACATCGACCGCGCAGGGGGCCGCTTCGTCACCGTGATGCCACGCAGCCGGCTTGAGGATGCGCAGTTTCGCGAATGGCTGCAAACCCACACGCCCGAGTGGTCCCTGGTGTGGGATCGGCCCAACCCGCGCTACAGCGACGGGCCGCGCGACTGCTGGTACGTCCATCGGGCGCCGCTACCCTCCATGGAAGCCTGGTCCATCGTGTGGGTCTGGAGCACGCTGCTGACGCTGCGCCAGCATGCCCGGCGGCTACGCAACATCGCCGCTGCCATCGAAGAGTTCGAGCGGTTGCGCCAGCGCCTGGCCTCCGCCAAGACCCGGCTGCGCGGCGCCCCCGAGATCGACCTGCAGATCAAGCTCATCGTGGACAGGCACCATGTGGGTCGCTACCTCAAGGTTCGCCGCGTCGTTCGCGAAGAGCACGTCTTCAAGCAAACCCGCCGTGGCCGCCCGGGCCCCGACACGGCCTACCGCAAGATCACCAAGCGACGCTTCGACGTGCAATGGAGCACCGACGAGCAGGCCATCGCCTACGACCGGCGAAGCGACGGCATGTACCCGTTGATGACGAACGACCGCAAGCTCAGCGCCGCACAGGTCCTGCAGGCCCACAAAGGCCAGCCCATGATCGAGAAGCGCTTCGAGCAGATCAAGACCGTACACCAGATCGCCCCGGTGTTCCTCAAGGACGAGGGTCGCATCGAGGCACTGTTCACCCTGTACGCGATCGCACTGCTGGTGCAGGCCCTCATCGAGCGCGAGCTGCGCCAGGCCATGGCGCACGAAGCCATCGAGGAACTGCCCATCTACCCCGAGCAGCGCCAGTGCGCGCATCCCACCACCGAGCAGGTGCTGCGCCTGTTCAGCCTGGCCGAGCGCCATCAACTGCGTCAACACGGCCGCACCGTTCAGGCATTCAACCTCACACTCACCGACCTGCAGCGCAAAGTGCTCGCGCTGCTCGGCGTCCCCGCAAGCACGTTCTAGGCACCTCGAAACGCAGCCCGGAAATTACGCGCAAATGCGTCTGCTGACCCGCGGAAAGTAAGTACCGGCGCCTCAGCGCCAAGGGTGGCGGCACCGGCGGTCAATTCAACAAGCGGAAGCCCCGACGAGGGTGCGCTTTATAGTGGTGCCTGGCCAGCTTCCTCTTCCTTGGCGACCATGAACCACGCGCAGTCTCCGCCGGACGCGCAGCCCGGCGCGGCACAGGCGGCCTTCCAGCTGAACCTGCGCCACTTGCGCGGCCTGACGGCCGTGCACGAGCACGGCAGCATCAGTGCGGCCGCTGGCGCGGTGGGGCTCAGCCAGCCGGCGCTGACGCAGGGCATCCTGAAGCTGGAGAAGCTGATGGGAGAGGTGCTGTTCGAGCGGCGCCCGGACGGGATCGTGCCCACGGCGGCCGGGGAACTGGTGGTGGACCGGGCGCGGGCCTGCCTGGCCCACCTGGCAACGGGCACCCGCCAGGTGGGCGGCACGGCGTTCGAACCGGATCGCCGGCTCAGCATGACGCAACTGCGCGCCTTCGTGGCGCTGGTGCGGGCCGGCAGCATCTCCGCTGCAGCCGCAGACCTTGGGCTGTCTCAGCCGGCAGTGCACCGGGCCGTGCGCGAACTCGAGGAGGCGCTGGGACGCAAGCTGGTGGAGCGCCGCGGCCGCGGAGTGCACGTCAACTTTGCCGGTCGGCGTTTTGCCCGCAGTTGCAGGCTCGCGCTGGCCGAACTCCAGGCGGCGTTCTCCGAGCTCGGGCGCGACCCGCACAACCCCACCATCGCTCTCGGCACGACCCCCCTGGCACGTGGCTTCCTCGTGCCCGAGGCCATGGCGCTGATGGTGGCGGAACGGTTTCCCGCGGGGTTCCGCGTGCACGAAGGCAGCTGGGGCGAACTGGTGGAGGCGCTCAGGGACGGTGTGATCGACATCATCGTCGGCGAGATCCCCGACGACGCAGCGCCGGACCTGGCCACGCACCCGCTTTACGAGGAAGCCCCGGTGGTGGTGGCGGGGCGGCAGCATCCGCTCGCGACGCGGCGCAGTTGCACGCCGCAGATGCTGGCTTCCTACCCCTGGATCATCGCGCCGGAGAACTCGCCGCTGCGTGCCGAATGGGAGCGCCTCTTCGCCGATCGCCGCCCCGAGGCGCCGGTGGAGTGCGGCTCGATCATGATCATCGGCCGCCTGCTGACCGCCAGCGACCTGCTGACGCTCGCCATGCCGGACCAGGTGGCGCTGCAGGTGCGCACCGGCCTGCTCAGCTGCATCGGCGCACCGCTGGCGGGAAGCAGGCCGACGGTCGGCGCCACGATGCGCAAGAGCTGGCGCCTCACGCTGGCCCAGCAGCGGTTCCTCGAACTGCTGACGGTGGCTTCCGCCGGCATTGGCGCCGACGCGAGCCGGCAGTCGCTCATCGAGCCCTACTGGACCTGAAGGCCGCTGCCACCACTGTGGGGCCAGCTCAATTCCGGTTTCTCAATACCGCGGCGGCCTTTCGAATCACGCGCCGGCCGGCACTGCCTAGAATCGGGCGAATCGATGTTCGGTTCAACCACTCACCCTAAAAGGCCATGCTGAATTCCCAAGACAACGAGACGCTCGTTCGCGTCGGCCCCGGTACCGCGATGGGCCAGCTCATGCGGCTGTACTGGATCCCCTTCCTCGCGTCCGCCGATGTCGAGCGCGACGGCCAGCCGCATCGGGTGCGCCTGCTGGGCGAGGACCTGGTCGCGTTCCGCGACAGCGAGGGCCAGGTCGGCCTGGTGGACCAGGCCTGCCCGCACCGCGGCGCGCCCATGGTGTTCGCCCGCAACGAGGAGGGCGGCATCCGCTGCATCTACCACGGCTGGAAGTTCGACGTGACGGGGCAGTGCCAGGAGACCCCGGCGGAACCCCCGGGCAGTGCCATGACCAGCCGCATGACCATCAAGTCCTATCCCGTGCGCGAGCGCAACGGCGTGCTGTGGACCTACATGGGCCCGAAGCGCGAGACGCCGCCGCCGCTGCCTGAGCTCGAATGGAACATGGTGCCCGAGTCGCACTCCGTCGTCACCGTCCGGGTGCAGGAGTGCAACTGGCTGCAGGCACTGGAAGGTGAAATCGACTCCGCGCATGCCGCCATCCTGCATGGCCGCCGCAACGGCAGCACGATCGCGCAGTGGCGGCAGGGCCAGGACCTGTCGCCCAAGTTCGAGGTCCAGCCGCACGATGCCGGCATCAGCATCGCGGCGCGGCGCAAGGACGGCACCGAGCACAACTACGTGCGGGTCAACCAGTTCCTGATGCCGTTCTGGACCTTGGTGCCGCCGCAGATGCAGTACCCCGAGCTGAGCGGCCATGCCTGGGTGCCCATCGACGACCACCACACCCTGGCATTCACGTTCTCGTACACGCCGGACCAGCCCTTCTACGAGAAGTCGCGCAAGCTGTTCAAGGACGGCTACAAGGGCCGCGAGACCGGCCACCATTCGCATGGCGCCTATGAGGCCAGGCCGGTGACGGTGCCTTATCACCGGTACTGGAGCCGGTTCAACCGGGGCAACGCCTACAACTACGACTACCAGACCGGCATGCCCGGCCTGTGGCTGGAGGATGCCGCGTGCCAGTCGGGCGTGGCGACCATCTGCGACCGTTCGCAGGAGCACCTGGGCTCCACCGATGCAGGCATCGTGCGCGTGCGCCGGCTGCTCCTGGAGAGCGCGAAGAAGCTGGCGGAGGGCGCCGAGCCGGTCTCCGCCGCGAAGCCGTCTTCCTTCATGATGCGGGCCATCTCCGTCACCATCCCCGCCGGTTCCGACTGGATGGAACTGGGACGCGACTACATGAAGGCGGAGCTCGGCAAGGGCTTCGGGTACACGCCGTGAGCGGTTCTCCGATGCAGGCAGGCGGCCAGGACATGTTGGAGAACCTCGAAGCCGACTTTCCGGAGCACAAGCGACGGGCCTCCGGCGCACCCCATGCGCTGGACGGCATCCGGGTGGTGGACTTCTCGCACTTCATCGCGGGGCCGCTGGCGACCATGATCCTGGCCGACATGGGCGCCGAGGTGATCAAGGTCGAGGCGCCGGTCCGCGGCGACGACGCGCGCCGCTATCCGCCCATGCACCCGCAACTGGACCAGGGCGCACCCTTCGTCTGGAGCAACCGCAACAAGAAGAGCATCGCGCTGGACCTGAAGTCCCCGCAGGGGCTGGCGCTGGCGCGCGACCTCGTCTGCCGCGCCGACGTGCTGGTCGAGAACTTCTCCTCGGGCGTGATGCGTCGCCTGGGGCTGGACCACGAGACCTGCCTTGCCCTGAACCCGCGCCTGGTCTACTGCTCGGTGGCCGCCTACAGCCGCGAAGGCGCCTTCGCCGACCGCTTCGGCTTCGATCCCATCGCGCAGGCCGAAAGCGGCTTCGTTTCCATGAACGGTTATCCCGACCGCGAAGGCGTGCGGGCGCTCTCGCCGGTGATGGACATCAGCACCGCCATGATGGTGGGCAACGCCGTGCTCGGCGCGTTGCTGGCCCGGGAGCGCCTGGGCCGCGGCCAGCGGGTGGAGGTGTCCCTGTTCGACACGGCCGTCCTGATGACGGGCTATGCGACCATGCAGTCGCTGTTCACCGGCAAGGAGCCGCAACGCAGCGGCAACACCGCCCCCGACACCTGCCCCTCGGGCGCCTTCCGCGCCAGCGACCGCACCTTCTACATCAACAGCGGCAACGACAGAATCTTCCAGCGGCTCATGGGGCAGGTGCTGGAACGTCCGGACGTGGCCGCCGATGCGGATTACGCCACGGGTCCCCTGCGCATCCGGCATCGGGAGCGCCTGTTCGCCTTCCTCGACGAAGCGTTCGCGCGGCACGACTGGGCGCACTGGCAGGCTCGCATGCGCGCCGCCGGCGTGCCCTACGGATTGGTGCGCACGGTGGGCGAGGCGATCCGCTCGCCCGAGGCGCGCGACCACGAACTCGTCACCCGCATCCCCCATCCGGTGCTCGGCTGGGTTCCGAACGTGCGCTTGCCGATCCGCTACGCCGCCACGCCCATGGCCGATCCGGTGGCGGCCCCGGCGGTGGGGCAGCATACGCAGGAGGTCCTGCGGGACGCTCTTGGCCTGGACGAACGGCAGATCGCCGAACTGGAGCGCGCCGGTGCCTTCGGTCCTGCAGCCGCAGCCGCAGCCGCAGCCGTGCCGGGCCCGATGGACCGCGACCCGGTGCCCGCATCTTGATTTCAACCCCGCGCGACCGGCAGCAGCGGCGCGCATTCACAACCAGGAGACAACCATGACCCTGCACACCCGTCGCAGCGCACTCAGGATGCTGGCCGCCGGCGGCGCCGCCGCTTCCGTGGGGCTTCCCGCCTTCAGCCAGCAGGGGGAGGCGTTTCCCTCCCGGGTGATCCGCATCGTCGTGCCGTACCCGGCCGGCGGTATCACCGACCAGCTCGCACGGGCGATCGCCCAACCGATGCGCGAGGTGCTGGGCCAGACCGTGATCGTCGAAAACAAGCCTGGAGCCGGCGGCACCATCGGTACCGACTACGTCGCCAAGCAGCCCGCGGACGGCTACACGCTGGTGTTCGGCAACAGCGGCCCGAGCGCCACCGCCGGCCTGATGCGCAAGCTGCCCTACGACCCCCAGAAGGACTTCCGGCCGATCTCCGGCGTGATGCGGGTCCCGATGATCCTCGCCGTGCCCGCCGATTCGCCCCACAAGTCCGTGGCCGAATTCGTCGCGTGGGCGCGGTCGCGGGGCGACAAGGTGAATTACGGCTCCACCGGCGTCGGCGGCGCTTCCCACCTCTACAGCGAGTACTTCAACGAGCTGGCCGGCACCCGCTTCCAGCACATCCCTTATACCGGCGCCCCGCCGCTGGTGACCGCTTTCGCCGGGGGCCAGGTGCAGATGGCGTTCGTGACGGGGGTGGATGGCGCTGCCATGGTGCAGGCCGGCAAGATCCGCTACCTGGCGGTGGCGACGCCCAAGCGGACGCCAGTGCTGCCGGACCTGCCTGCCATCGCCGAGACCGTGCCCGGATTCCAGGCCGTGGGGTGGTTCGGCGTGCTGGCCCCGGCTGGCGTGCCCGACCCCGTCGCACAGAAGCTTTCCAGCACCATCGCCGCCGTGGTGCGCCGCCCCGAGGTCAGCAAGTTCTTAACCGACCGCAACGTGGAGCCGTGGGGCAGCACGCAGGAAGAGCTGGGCCGCACGATCGAAGGCGAGATCGCCCAGTGGGGGCCGCTCGTGAAGAAGTTCAACATCACTGTCTGATGCGGTCCCAACGATGGCCCAGCGCACACTGAAGGGCCGTGTCGCGATCGTCGGCATCGGGGAGACGCACTACTACAAGCACGGCCAGTCTCCCGATGCCGAGTTCAAGCTGGCGCTGCAGGCCGTGCTGCGCGCCTGCGCCGACGCGGGCCTGGATCCACGCCACATCGACGGCTTCGCCTCGTACGGCGACGACCGCAGCGAAGCCACCCGCCTGGCCTCCGCGCTGGGGCTGCCGCGCCTGCGCTCCGCCACCATGCAGTGGGGCGGCGGCGGTGGCGGCTGCTGCGCCGCGGTCGCCAATGGCGCGGCCGCCATCGCCACCGGCCAAGCCGACTGCGTGGTGGTGTTTCGTTCGCTCAACCAGGGGCAGTACGGCCGCTTCGGCCAGAGCGCCGGCAGCGGCACGATCTCGGGCGAGCGCGCCTACCTGGTGCCCTACGGCGTGATCTCGCCGCCGCAGCGCTTCGCCATGCGGATCCAGCGCTACATGCATGAGCACGGCATCCGGCAGGAGGCGCTGCGTGCCATCGCACTGGCGTCCTATCACCATGCGCAGGCGAACCCGCGGGCCGTGATGCATGGCAAGCCGCTGGACGCGGAAAAGTACGATGCCTCGCGCTGGATCGCCGAGCCGCTGCACCTGTTCGACTGCTGCATGGAGAACGACGGCGCCGCGGCCATCGTGATGGTGGATGCCGAGCGCGCCGCCGATTTCGCGCACAAGCCGGTGTACCTGCTCGGAGCCGCCTCCGGGTCGAGCCATCGCTTCGCCACGCACGCCCACAATTCGCCGTCCTATGCCTCGGCGAACTTCGAAACGGTGGCCGAGGATCTCTACCGGATGGCCGGCCTCGGCCCCGCCGACGTCGGCGTGGTCCAGAGCTACGAGAACTTCACCGGGGGCGTTGTCATGGCCCTGGCCGAACACCGCTTCTTCAGCCCGCAGGAGGCGAACGACTTCCTCACCTTGGAGAACCTGATCGCACCGAGCGGGCGGCTGCCGCTGAACACCAGCGGCGGCAACCTCGCCGAGTGCTACATGCATGGCTTCGAGCTGGTGCTGGAGGCGGTACGGCAGGTGCGCGGCACCTCCACGGCGCAGGCGGCGCGCAGCGACGTGGCGCTGGTGATCGGGGGACCCATGGGGGCGCCGGTGAGCAACCTGTTGCTGGGCTCGCGCGATGCACTGGGAGAGACACCGCGATGACCATGCCTTCTTCCTACCTTCCGCCGGGCCTGCCCATTCCGGTTCCCGAGCCGGATGGCGTCTCGGCGCCGTACTGGAACGGCCTGCGCGAAGGCGTGCTGCGCGTGCAGCGCTGCGCACACTGCCAGGCCTGGCAGTTCGGGCCTGAATGGATCTGCCACGCCTGCCTGCAATTCGACCCAGCCTGGGTCGAGGTGGAACCGTCCGGCCTGATCTTCAGCTGGGAGCGCATCTGGCATCCGGCGCATCCGGCCCTCAAGGATCACGGTGCCTACCTGGCCGTCGTGGTGGAGCTTCCGCACGCGGGCCGCGTCCGCATGGTGGGCAACCTGCTGGGCGATCCGCTGCAGCAAGTGCGCATCGGGGCCGAAGTTCAGGGCGTGTTCGAGCATCACCCGGAGGCTTCGCAGCCGTACACGCTGCTGCAGTGGCGCTGCCGGTGACGGGGTCGTCTTCGACGGATGAAAGGCAAGCCGATATCGACCTGGTCGTGGTCGGTGCCGGGGCGGGCGGCATGGTGGCCGCGCTGGTGGCGGCGCTCGAAGGCCTGCGCGTCGTGCTGTGCGAGGGCTCACAACAAGTCGGAGGCACGACGGCCACTTCCGCCGGCACGCTCTGGATCCCGGGCAACCGGCACGGGGCGGAGGCGGGCCATGCAGACTCGGTCCAGGCGGCGGCCAGCTACCTGGACGCGCTGATCGGGCCGGACGATGGGCGCCAGCTGCGGCAGGCGTTCCTGGAATCCGGCGACGCGGCCATTGCCTACCTCGAGGAGCGCACCGACGTCGCCTTCGTCAGTGCGGGACAGCATCCGGACTACCTGGCTTTGCCCGGTGCGGCGATCGCTGGCCGGGCGCTGGCGCCGCGCCCCTTCGACGGACGGCTGCTGCGTGGCGCATTCGCGCGGATCCGGCCGCCGATGCCGGAGTTCCTGCTGCTCGGCGGGATGATGGTGGGCAAGGCCGACATCCAGGCACTGGTGCGGCGCTGGCAATCCTGGCCCGCGTTCGTTGCCAGTGCCGGGCTGGTGGCCCGCTACCTTGTCGACCGCATCCGCTATCCCCGCGGCACGCGCCTGGTGATGGGCAATGCGCTGGTCGCCCGCCTGTTCTACAGCCTGCAGCGCGCCGGCGTCGACGTTCGCTTCGGCTGGCGCCTGCGGGAACTGACCGTCGAAGGCGGCAAGGTGCGGGGAGCCACCTTTGCCGTCGATGGCCAGGAGCGGCGCCTCGACAGCCGGGCGGGCGTGGTCCTGGCCACCGGTGGCGTTGGTCACGGCGAGGCCCTGCGCGCCGAACTGGCTCCTGCCGGAATGTCCTTGCCTTCGCTGGCTTGCGATGCAGTCAACGGCGAAGGCATCACCGCGGCGCGATCCGCCGGCGCCGGGTTCGAGCGCTACGCCGCCGGCGACTTCTTCTGGCAGCCGGTGTCGCGCGTGCCACGCCCAGGTGGGCCAGGGCTTTTTCCCCATCTTTTCCTGGACCGCGCCAAGCCGGGCCTGGTTGCCGTGGACGCCCAGGGACGCAGGTTCGCCGACGAAGCGGGTTCGTACCACCACTTCGTGGAGGCGATGGTGCGCCACCTGCAGCGCACCGGCGGCGATGCGGCCTGGCTGGTCTGCGATGCGGCCTTCGTGCACAAGTACGGACTGGGCGTGATCCTGCCGGGGACGCGCCGGCTGGATCGCTGGATCCGCCAAGGCTATGTCTGCGTGGCCGACCGCCTGCCGGCGCTGGCGCAGCGCGCCGGCATCGATCCCGCGGGGCTGCTCGCCACCGTGCAGCGGACCAACGACTATGCTGCAACTGGCCGTGACCCGGACTTCCACAAGGGCGATGCGCCGGTCGACCGGTTCAACGGCGACCCGGCCCACCGACCGAACCCTTGCCTGGGCGAAATCGGCCAACCGCCCTTCGTCGCGTTGCGCATCCTGCCGGCCGACGCGGCTTCGAGTTCGGGGCTGCCGATCGATGCCGATGGCCGGGTGCTGGACCGCGCTGGCCGTGTCGTCGTAGGACTCTATGCCTGCGGCAACGATGCCGCGTCCGTGATGCGGGGCACCTATCCGGGCCCGGGAACGACACTGGGGCCGGCCTTCGTCTTTGCCTGGCGGGCCGCGCTGTTTGCGGCGCGTCGTGCTGCATCGGCGCGTGCGCATCCGATCGAGGAGAAACCGTGATGGAACCGAATGCTTCCCCCGCGCGCCGCGCGGGCCCGCTCGCTGACTTGCGGGTCGTCGAGTTCGCGGGCATCGGACCGGGGCCCTTCGCCTGCATGCTGCTGTCGGACATGGGCGCCGACGTGGTGACGATCGACCGCCCGGGGGCACGCGCCAGTGATCCGCGCAACGTCACGCAGCGGGGACGCACGGTGGTGCAGGCCGACCTCAAGGACGCCGCCTGCATCGAGCAGGTGCTGCAGCTGCTGCAGGCGGCCGACGTCCTGGTGGAAGGCTTCCGCCCGGGCGTCATGGAGCGCCTGGGGCTGGGGCCGGAGGCGGTCGCGCGTCGCAACGCGCGGCTGGTCTACGGCCGAATGACGGGCTGGGGCCAGCATGGGCCGCTGGCGCAGGCCGCGGGGCACGACATCAACTACATCGCGCTCACCGGTGCGCTGCACGCCATCGGCACGGCCGACCGGCCGGTGCCGCCGCTGAACCTGCTGGGGGACTACGGCGGGGGCAGCCTCTACCTGGTCATGGGCATCCTGGCCGCATTGCACGAGGCGCGGCGGTCTGGGCTGGGGCAGGTGGTGGATGCGGCGATCACCGACGGCGTCGTCAACCTGATGGCGCAGTTCATCGGCCAATCCCAGCGCGGTGCCTTCGTCGAACGCCGCGAAAGCAACATGCCGGACGGCGGATGGCCGTGGTACGGGGTGTACGAAACCGCCGATGGACCGCACGTGAGCGTCGGGCCGCTGGAGCCGCAGTTCTTCGCTCGCTTGTGCGAGTTGCTGCAACTGGGTCCCGAGTGGCAGTCCGCGCCCTCGGACCGTTCGCGCTGGCCGGCCCTGCGCGAGGCGCTGGCGCAGCTCTTCAAGAGCCGCCCCGCGGCCCATTGGCGCGAGCTGCTGGAAGGAACCGACGCCTGCTTCGCGCCCGTGCTGCCGCTCAGCGAAGCCGCCCGGCACCCGCACAACGTCGCGCGTGGCGCATTCGTGGTGCTGGATGGCGTCACGCATCCCGCACCGGCGCCGCGCTTCTCGCGGACGCCGGCAGCCATCCAGTCAGCGCCGGCCGCTGCCGCCGGGGACCTGGCGGACGCGCTTGGCCGTTGGCGCGGCTAGCGCAGCCGCCGTTGCATCGCGGGTGCTGGCCGCCTGGGCCCGCTGCCGGTCGGCCAGCGCGAGGTACTTGTCCTGCAGCCGGGTCAGGCTGGTGACGATCTCGGCCACGGCCGCCTTTTCGTCCCGGGCCCGCAGGTGGCGCAGGAGCCGCCGCCGCGACGGCAGCACGAAGGGGTTGTCGCTCGGGCCGATGCGCCCGATGAACTCCCCCATCACCTCCATCAGCGCTTCCATCATGCTGGCCATGATGGGGTTGCGGGTGGCGCGCGCCAGCAGCACGTGGAACTCGCGGTTCAGGCGCTGGCGGGTGCCGAAGTCACCGGCGCGCTGCGCTTGCGCCGAGGCGGCGACGTTGGCCTCGAACTGCTCGAAGTCCTCCTCGGTCGCGCGCTGGCAGGCCACGCGGACCACGACGTCGCTGAGCCATATACGCGCATCGGTCAGCTGTTGCGGCGTGATCGCGCCGAGGTGATAGAGGTCTTTCAGCCCCGTGACGATGGCGCCGGAGTCGCCGGGCAGTACGAAGGCGCCACCCGCCGCGCCCTTGCGCATCTCGATCATCCCGGCGTGCTCCAGGGCCCGCAACGCCTCGCGCAAGGTGTTGCGGCTCACGTGCAGTCGCTGTGCCAGGTCGCGCTCGGAAGGCAGGCGGTCGCCAGGCTTGATCTGGCCGCTGGCGACGAGCTCCCGGATCTGCCGCGCTATCTCGTCGGCGGCACGGGCCGGAGCAACGGCAGCGAAGGCGGGAGTCGGCGAGTTCAAGGGAAGCAGTCGTGTCCTTCGATTCTAGCCAGCCGAGGTCGATGATCCGGCCAGCGATCGTCCCCTTCAGCCGTGCTTGCCCGGCTCCCACCCCACCGGCCCGATGGTGCGCTCGGCCACTTCCACCGCCAGCGGCTCGAGTTCGGTGGCCATCGTGTCGTTCCATCGGTTGAGGTAACCGAACAAGGCGATCGAAGCGACGATCTCGACGATCTGGCCGTCGTCGAAGTGCTCCTTCAGCGCGTCGAAGTCGGCCTGCGTGGCTTCGTTCGGTTGCTTCGCGGCTTTCAGCGCCAGCCGGACGGCGGCGCGCTCGGCCGGGGTGAATAACTCGCTTTCCTCGAAGTTCCACAGCGCGGCAATCTTCTCGTCGGACGCCTTGTAGATGCTCGACAGGTTGGCCATGTGCGACTGGCAGTAGAGGCAGCCGGAGGCGTAGCTGCTGGCCAGGCTGACCAGCATCTTGGTTTCGTGGGGCACGGTGCCCTCGTACAGCACCGCCTGGTTCAACGCCATGAAGGCGCGCACGATCTGCGGCCGCCGCACCATGGTCATGATGCTGTTGGGCGTGAAGCCGCGCGTGTTGCGGTAGTGCTCGAAGCGCTGGCGGATGTCTTCGTCCTGGACTTCGGAAAGCGGAACGGGGGCGAGGTGTGGCATGGCAACGCGACTTGAAATGTTGAAGATGCCAGCGAGGATAGCGTCGGCCGCCGCGGATGCGCTGGCCTTTGCCAGAATCGCAGCATGTTCGAATCGCTGATGGCCTTCCTGCACTCCCTGCAGGGATGGCCTGCGTACGCGCTGGTCTTCGGGATCCTGGTGGGCAGCGGCTTCGGCCTGCCGATGAACGAGGACATCCTGCTGGTCACCGCGGCGGCGCTGACACTGTCGGGCGTGATGGCGCCCTGGCCGCTGATCGCCGTGGCCTGGTGTGGCCTGCTGATCGCCGACGGCCTGGTCTTCCACTGGGGCCGCGTGTTCGGCGCCAGGCTGATCGAACACCGCTGGCTCGCGCATGCGATCCCGCCGCGCCGGCTGGCGGCGATGCAGGCCTTCATGCTGCGCACCGGTCCGGCGGCGATCTTCCTGGCGCGCTTCATGCCCGGCGTGCGCAGTGCGGTCTATCTCGCAGCGGGATCGCTGCGGCTGCCCTATCGCCAGCAGTTCCTCTACGACGGCCTGGCCGCCGCCGTGGAAGTGCCTCTGCTGGTGTTCGCCGTGCGTTACGTCGGCGGCAACTGGCAGGCCCTCCTGCCGCGTTCGCCCTGGGCACAGGGCCTTGTGCTTGCAGCGGTCGTGCTGCTGGGCGCAGTGGCAGCGTGGGCGATCCGCCGCCGCCTCAGGCGCTAGCGGGCCGCCGGAGCGGCGCCGTACGACCGCCGGCGCCGGCCGGGTCCTACCTGCCGCGAAGCGGGCGAAAGTAGCATGGCAGCTTTGCTTGCGGGCATGCCCACACCCAACGATCCGTCGCGCACGCTCCGGGCCGCGATCCACGCATTGCGCGCGCAGTTCTTCGTCGCCGGCGCGCTGTTCGCCACCTGGGGCGTGCACGTGCCGAGCATCAAGGCGCACTACGCGCTGGGCGAGCAGTCGCTGGCGATCGCCATGCTGGCCGCCGGCGCGGGCTCCGTGGTGGCCTTGCTGCAGGCCGGCCGCGTGCTGGCCCGCCACGCACCGCGCACGGTCGTGCCCTTCATGGCGCTGGTCTGCGTGGCCGCGGTGGGCAGCCTGCTGCTGCCTTCGCGCTACGGCGCGCTGCTGGCGCTGATGCTGGCTTACGGCATGGCCGCCGCGCTGTTCGACGTCGCGATCAACGACGAGGCCACGGCGATCGAACGCTTGTCGGGCCGGCACCTCATGAGCGGTTTCCACGGCATGTTCAGCCTGGGCGGCATGGTGGGCGCGGCGGCGTGGAGCGCCCTGGCGCCAGCCGGCGTGACGCCCACGCAGCACCTGCTGGGCGCGACGGCCGTGCTGGGTGCACTGGCGCTCGCCGCGACGCCCTTCATGCTGCGGCAGCACCGCAGCGCGCCCGCCGGCGGCGCGGGCCTGAGCCTGCCGCGCGGGCCCTTGCTGCTGCTGGGCGTGATGGCCGGCCTGGGGCTGGTGGGCGAGGGCGCGATGTACGACTGGAGCGTGCTCTACCTGCGGCAGGAACTCGGTGCGCCGACCAGCATCGCCAGCATGGGCTACGCCAGCTTCAGCGGCGCCATGGCGGCCGGCCGCTTCGGCGGCGACTGGGTGCGTGCGCGTGTGCGGCCGGCGCCGCTGTTGCGCGCCAGCGGCGTGCTGGCCGCGCTGGGCATGGTGCTGGCGCTGGCCGTGCCGCACCCGATGGCCGCGCTCGCGGGCTTCGCGCTGGTGGGCCTGGGGTTCGCCAACATGGTCCCTGTCCTGTTCAGCGCCGCCGGCCAGTTGCCGGGCATCGCGCCGGCGCAAGGGATCGCGGCGGTGGCCTCGGTGGGCTATTTCGGGATGATGGCCGGGCCGCCCCTGATCGGCTTCATCGCCGAAGCGCGTTCGCTGGCAGCGGGGCTGCTGGTGGTCGTCTTCTTCGCGGTGGTTGTCGCGGCCCTGGCGCGGCGGGCGCTCGGTGGGGCGCGGCCGGCCTGAGATCTTCTTCACCGTCATTCCCGCGCAGGCGGGAACCCAGGGCTCCCGCATTCAAGGGCTGCACGCGTGCGTGCAGTTCCGATGCCCTGGGCCCCCGCCTCCGCGGGGGTGACGGTATGCGCGTCAGGCGGCGTCGCCCGAGGACCACCGCGGCAGCGTGAACCCCGTGAGCAGCGCCGCCACCCGCAAGCCGGTCGCGCAGGCGGCGCCCAACACCAGGGCCAGGCTCGCCGCCAGGCCGGCGTGCTGCGCCAGCACCAGCACCCAGCCGCCGATGAAGGCGCAGATCGCATACGGCCGGTGATCGCTGAACGCGGTGGGGATCTCGTTGCAGACGACGTCGCGCAGCACACCGCCGAAGGTGGCCGTGATCACGCCCATCAACACCGCCACGATCCCTGGCAGGTCCTGCGCCAGCGCCAGCTGCGTGCCGGTGGCGCTGAACAGGCCCAGGCCCAGCGCATCGGGCCACTGCATCGCCTTTTCGGTGGGCGCGAAATGGCGCGCGCGCAGGAAGGCCATGGCGGCGATGCACAGCGCCAGCAGCACCCACAACCACTCGCTGTGCGCCACCCAGACGAAGGGCCGCCGGTCCAGCAAGACATCACGCAAGGTGCCGCCACCGAAGGCGGCGAGGCCGGCCACCAGGCAGACGCCGACGGCGTCCAGCCGCTTGCGCGCAGCCTCCAGCAAGCCGGAGAGGGCGAAGGCCAGCGTCCCCACCGCCTCGATGATCGTCAGCAGCAGGGGCAGGAAGGGCGCGTTGGACATCCGGCAATTCTCGCTCGCCGGCGCCAGGCGCTCAGGCCGGGGCCTGCTGCGCCAGTGCGGGCTCGACGGAGGCGATGTCCTCGCAGAACACCAACTCCTCCATCCCGTCGGCCCCGCGCGCGTTCAGCCAGATGCCGTCGCCGATGTTCTCGGTCACTTCGGCGCTGCTGCCGTCCTTCAGGCGCAGCACCTGTCCGGGCACGATCGCAAGCAGGTTGAGCATGACGTCCTCCTAGAAGAAGATGGAGAGGTTCTTGGCCAGCAGCACGTTCTGGTGGATGCGGATCTCGCGCTGCGCCAGCTTCCAGCCGTCGGCGGTGCGGCGGATGCGGTCGAAGCGGTCACCCACGAAGAAGTACTCCTCGTACTCGCAGCGGTTCTGGTAGATCAGGAAGCGGCTGGTGACGTCCACCTCCAGTTCGCCGGCGGCGTTGGTCGACATCGCCCGCAGCTGCACGTTGCTCACCAGCCGGCACACGCGCGACAGCGGCTCCTCGGCCCAGTGCACGCCGGTCATGATCTGCTCGACGCGCTTGCCCACCGACCACTTGCCTTCGTTGAACCAGCTCATTTCCTGGTCGCGCCGGGTCAGCTCACGCGTGGCGTGCTCGCCGAACTTCACGTTGTATTCCATCGGCATGAAATAGCGCAGGTCGTCGGCCAGCGTGCCCAGCCATTCCTGGAAGCGGCGCTCGTCCAGCAGGTTCGCCTCGTCGTAGAGGAACTCCTCGATCTCGCGCTTGGTGTCGTAGTAGCGCGCATCGCGCGGCAGGCGCGGTGCGGCGGCCGGCGTCACTGCGGCCGCGGTTTCCAAGGTTTCTGGCATGTTCTTCTCTCCTGGAGGGGGCTCAAGGCCTGGGCGGGACCGGCCCGCCCTGATGTGCGAAACAGCCGACGTCGACGACCGTTCCCGAGATGGTTTCGGCTTCGTCCGACAGCAGGAAGGCCACTGCGTTGGCCAGGTCGCGGCCGGTCGCCGGGCGGCCGGCGGCGGTGCCGGGCGCGGGCTTGCGTGCGAAGGCAGCGGCGTCGCCGCCGAAGCGACCGACGCTCATGCCGGAAACGATGCCGCCGCCGCCCGGAATCGCGACGTTCACGCGCACGCGCTGGTGGAAGTGGTCGTAGGCCATGGCCATGCTCAGGGCCACGATGGCACCCTTGCTGGCGGCATAGGCGGCCATGTCGGGCTTGCCGTAGCCGGCGCCGGAACCGATGTTGACGATGGCACCGCCACCGCCGCGGATCATGTGGGGCAGGGCGGCGCGGCTCATGAGGTAGGTGCCCTTGACGTTCACCTCCAGCACCTTGGCAAACACTGCCTCGTCGGTGGTGAGCACGGTACCCAGAGGACCGATGGCCGCGTTGTTCACCAGGCCGTGGATCGCGCCGTAGCGACCGACGGTGTGATCGACGACACGCTGGACGTCGGCCGCGTTGGTGACGTCGGCTTCCAGCACGTCGGCCTTGCAGCCGGCCTGTTCGAGCGCCTGCAGCACCGAATCCAGCCCCTGCGCCGTGCTGGAGACCTGCGGCTGGGCGAGCCCGAAGGCCACGACCTGGTGGCCGCGGCGGGCCAGTTCGACGGTGATGGACTGGCCCAGGCCGAAGGTCCCGCCGGTGACGATGACAACGGACATGGGCTTACGCGGCGAAGCTCGCCGGCTCCTTGTCCTTGCGGCCCAGCAGGGTGTCCCAGTCGGCGCCGTTCATGTAGTCGCGCCAGCGGCGATAGAACTGCCGCGGGTTCTCCTCGCTCACCTGCACGCTCACGTTGCCCGGCACCGGCGCATCCGTGCTCACCTTCCCCAGCGACTGCTGGTAGTTGAACGGATAGCGCCGGGCGATCACACCGCGGCTGCCGGCCGTGGCGTAGTTCCAGTTCTCCATGTCGTCCTGCTCGGTCATGCCGGCGGGCCCGGAGTAACGCATGTAGTAGATGCGCAGGAAGTCCTTCACTTCCTGCGGCGCATCGGCGTCCACCAGGAAGAAGCGCCAGGCCTCGGTGGACTCGGGGCCGTGCGGATGCCACACGCACAGGTTGCGCGGCTGGTTGCCGTGGAAGGACGTGTTGGGCCAGATGGTGCCGACGAAGGGGATCAGCCGGTGCCGCTCGGCGCCGAGGCGTTCCTTGCGCTTCGCATGCGCCTCGCGGAAGTACTCGGCCACCACGGGGTTGTTCTGGTAGGTGTTCAGGAACTCCCAGTCCTGCGGCATGATCGCACTGTGCACGCCGTGGCCGGCGGGGAAGTTGGCCCAGACGTGCTGCGCCTTCTCCATCTCGTTGTCGCGGCGGCCCTTCACGCCGGCCTCGGCGCTGGGGCCGATGCCGATCAGGTCGACCGAGCGGTGGCTGACGTTGTGGTACGTGTCGCCCAGGAAGTTCTCGGCGGCGAATTTCCAGTTGCACGGGATGATCCACTTGTGCACGCCGAACAGCACCTCGGAGCCGCCTTCGCGGCCGTCGCGGCAGTCCAGCGCCAGGTCGAGGTGGGCCTTCGCGTCGCCCAGGTAGGTCAGGAAATCGGGCGCGTCCTTGTCCCAGCTGGCCCACACCGTGCCCTTGTAGACCTCCATATTCGGCACTTCGATCAGCGACCACTCCTCCTTGTCCATGCAGCCTTCGTACAACTGCTTGAACTGCGGCACGCCGAACAGCTTGCCGTCGGTGGTGTAGCTCCAGCTGTGGTACGGGCAGGTGAAGAGCTGCGTGTTGCCGTGGTCGTACTGGCACACCTTCATGCCGCGGTGCCGGCACGAGTTCAGGAACACGTGTACCTTCTTCTTCTTGTCGCGCGCGAGGATCACCGACTCGGCGCCCATGCGGGAGGTGAAGAAGTCGCCCGGGTTGGGCACCTGGCTCTCGTGGCCGACGAACAGCCAGGCGCGGGTGAAGACCCTCTCCAGTTCCTCCTCGTAGATCTCGCGGTCGGAGAAGATCTCGCGGCCGATCTTGCCCTCGCGGAGCTTCACGAGCGCGTCGTAGCGGGATTGCGGTGTGATGGGGATCATGCGGGTCTCTCTCGGATCGGGGTCGTCAGGCGAAGCGTTCGCAGAGCACGTCCGCCGCGGGCAGGCCGGCGGCGGCGGCGGCGCGGCGGCCGGCTTCCACCATCGGCGGCGGGCCGCACAGGTACACGCGGGTGGAAGGATCCAGCCCGAGCTGCGGGATGAGGTCGGTGGCATAACCGGCGTGGCAGCCGGCATCGGCGTCCTGTTCGACGGCCACCTGCAGTTCCATTCCTTGCAGCTTTTCACCGAGCTGGCGCAGTTCGTCCAGGGCGAACAGGTGGCCGGGCGTGCGTGCGCCGATCAGGAAGGTGGTGCGCTGCGCGGTGGGCTGGTCCGCCATGGCGCGCAGCATCGACAGGAAGGGGGCGACACCGGTGCCGCCGGCCACGAACAGGCGGGGCCGGTCTTCCTGGCGCAGGAAGAAGGTGCCGTGCGGCGCGCTCAGCTCCACGGCGTCGCCGGGCTTCGCGCCCGCCAGCCACTCGGAGAAAGCGCCGCCGGGCACCAGCCGGATGAAGAACTGCAGGCGGTCCGTCCCCGGCACGTTCGCCATCGAATAGGAACGGTGGAAGTCGGCGCCGGCCGGCGTGATGCGCACGTACTGGCCGGGCTCGAACGCGACGGCCTCGGGCAGCTGCACTTCCAGCCGCACCGTTTCGCTGGCGACCTGCTCCACGGCGGTGACCTGCGCGACCACCGGTGCGGGTTCCTCGCTCATCGCTTCGCTGGAGTCGTAGGGCAGTTCGATCGCGCACGGGCCGCTGGCGCGGCAGACGCAGGGCAGCACGGTTCCTGAAGCCCGGTCGGCATCGGTCAGCACGGCGGAGTCGTAGTCGTCGAGATCGACGCTGCCGGACACCAGCTGCGCGGTGCAGGTGCCGCACTGGCCGTTGGAACAATCGGTCAGCAGGTTCAGGCCGGCTTCCTGCGCCGCTTCGATCAGCTTGCCACCGCAGGGAACGGCGATGCGCTGGGAGACGCCGTCGGCGAAGAGCAGGGTAACGGGAAAAGCGGTGCCGGCCATGAAACCTCCAGAAAAGTCCGCTGAACGGACATGCGGTCTCATTGTATGGACTGACGTTGTTCTGGGTCAAGATGTCCGCAGAGCGGACATAATGCCGGGCATCGCAGGAGGGGAACCATGAGCACCGTCGAGAAGAACGAGAACGTCCGCGCCGTGGGCCGCGCGCTGGAGATCCTGGCCGCCTTCACCGAAGAAGATCCCCAGCTCTCGGCGGGAGAGTTGCTCAAGCGGGTGGACCTGTCGCGGCCCACCTTGTACCGCCTGATTTACACGCTGCAGGAGCATGGTTTCCTGGTGTCTGTGGGCGAGCCGCAGCGCTTTCGCCTGGGCCCCGCGGTGTCGCGCCTGGCCCATGTGTGGAAGGCGACTCTCGATCTCAGCAGCCTGGCCGATCCGGTGCTGCGCAAGATCTGGGAAGAGACGCGCGAGACGGTCGCCCTGCTGGTGCCGCAGGGCCAGATGCGGCTGTGCATCGCCGAGCTGCCCAGCCCGCAACCGCTGAACTTCAAGCGCGGCGTCGGCTCCACCGAGCGGCTGGTCCTGGGTGCCACCGGCCGCGCCATCCTGGCCTGGATGGACCCGACGCCCGAGCAATTGCGGGACTACGCGCAAGGCACGCAGCTGGACCTGAAGGACCTGGAGGCGGAGCTGGGCGCGACCCGCAAGCGCGGCTACTCCGTCAGCCGCAACGAACTCGTCTCGGGCGCGGTGGCGGTCGCCGTCCCCTTCTTCGACCGGCAGTCGCAGGTGGCCGGCTCGATCGGCGTGTTCGGCCCCGAGGTGCGCATGGACGCGGCGCGGCAAAAGCAGATCGCCAGGCTGCTGCAGCAGGAGTCTTCCCGGTTGTCGGAAGCGTTGGGATTCGGTAGCGTGGTCAAGCCGGCGAGCCGCTAGCTCATGTGTCCGCTACACGGACATGCGATCCGGAATTTGACGCAGATCAAGATCCGTCCATAAAATGGACTCGCAATCCGCTGCGTGGACATCAAGACGCGCCGTTCATTCCAACATCCAGGAGACCTTCCGCATGCCCCAACGTCCTTCCGCCGCGCGCCGCCTGCTGTTGCGCGCGCTGCCCGGTGTCGCCGCCGTCGCGTTCGCCGCGCTGGCCTTCCACGCCCCGCAAGCCGCCGCCCAGGCCTATCCGGACAAGCCGGTGAAGATCGTCGTCGGCTTCCCGCCGGGCGGCACCAACGACATCCTCGCGCGGCTGGTGGCCGAGAAGCTGCAGGAAAAGTTGAAGCAGAGCTTCATCGTGGAGAACAAGCCGGGCGCGGCCTCCGCCATCGGCAACGACCTGGTCGCCAAGGCGGCGCCGGACGGCTACACGCTGCTGGTGTCGTCCAGCGGCGGCCTGACCACCAACCCGGTGCTCATGAAGAGCCTGGCCTACGATCCCGAGAAGGACTTCGAGCCGATCGCGCTGCTGGCGACCTTCCCGCTGGTGGTGACGGTGCCCGCTTCGCTGCCGGTCAAGAACTTCGCCGAACTCGTGCAGTTCTCCAAGACCCACAAGGACGGCCGGCTGGACCACGGCACGCCCACCACCTCCTTCGTGCTGGTGGCCGAGACGCTGACCGAGGCGGCCGGCGTGAAGTTCAACCACGTGCAATACAAGGGTTCCGGCCCCACCGTGATGGGCCTGCTGGGCGGCGAGACCCAGGTGGCGGTGCTCGACAGCCCGGCCGTGATCCCGCACATCCAGGGCGGCAAGCTCAAGGCGCTGGCCGTCACCACCGCCAAGCGCTCGGCAGCGCTGCCGGACGTGCCGACCGTCGCCGAGGCGGGCTTCGCCGGCTACGACATCCCGATCTGGACCGCGCTGATGGCGCCCAAGGGCACGCCGGCGCCGGTGCTGGCCAAGCTGCGCGCCGCAGTGGGCGAGATCCTGCAGGACAGGGAGAACGTGCAGAAGATGCACAAGCTGGGACTGGAGCCGGGCGACACCGATGGCGCCGCCCTGAGCAAGCGCATCTCCAGCGACATCGCGCGCTGGCGCCGGGTCGCCAAGGCGGCCAACATCCAGCCGCAGTGAGCGCGATGGACGCACTGCCGCCTGCGGGCGGCACCGTGCGCGATGCCTTCTACCAGCTGATGCGGGACGCCGGTTGCCGGGTGATGTTCGGCAACCCGGGGTCCACCGAGCTGCCGATGTTCCGCGGCTTCCCCGGGGACATGCACTATGTGCTGGGCCTGCAGGAAGCCTGCGTGGTCGGCATGGCGGATGGCTACGCGCAGGCCAGCGGCAACGCGGCCTTCGTCAACCTGCATTCGGCGGCAGGCGTCGGCAATGCGATGGGCGCGATCTACACCGCGTTCAAGAACCAGACGCCCCTCGTGATCGTGGCGGGGCAGCAGTACCGCGCGCTGCACCCGTTCGATCCCTACCTCTTCTCGCGGCAGGTCACCGAGCTGCCGCGCCCCTACGTCAAGTACTGCATCGAACCGGCGCGCGCGCAGGACGTGCCGCTGGCCATCGCCCGCGCCTGGCAGACGGCGATGCAGCATCCGCGCGGCCCGGTGATGGTGTCGGTGCCGGCGGACGACTGGGACCAGCCTTGCGCTGCACCGCCGCGGCTCGCCGGATACCGCGACATCCGCCCGGCCGCCGATGGCATCGACGCGCTGCGTGACGCGATCGGCAAGAGTGAGCGCATCGCCATCGTGGTGGGCGCCGCGGTCGACCGCGACGGCGCCTGGGAACAGGTCGTGCGCCTGGCCGAAGCCTGCCAGGCCGGCGTGTTCGCGGCGCCGATGTCGGCGCGCGGCAGCTTCCCCGAGGACCATGCGCTGTTCCGGGGTTTCCTGCCTGCGGCCGGCGCGCAGTTGCGCGAACGTCTGGCCGGCCACGACCTGGTGCTGGTGGTTGGCGCGCCCGCGTTCGCCTACCACGTGCCGCGCGGCACAGAAGGCTCGCACGTGCCCGAGGGCGCGCGGCTGGCGGTGCTCACCGACGATCCCGAGGCCGCGGCGTCCGTGCCGGAAGGCCTCAGCGTGTTGGGCGGCATCCGCCTGGCGCTGGAGGACCTGCTGCAGGATCTACTGCAACGGCCCCGCCACGCGCCGGCGCCGCGCCCCGCGCCGCCCGAGGTTTCGGCGACGGATCCGCTCAGCACGGCGTACGTGCTGCAGGCGCTGGCGCGCTTGCGCCGCCCCACCGACATCGTGGTGGAAGAGGCGCCCACGGCCCGTCCGTGGATGCAGCAGTACCTGCCGATGACGCGGCCCGGCACTTTCTTCACCATGGCCAGCGGCGGCCTGGGCTTCGGCATGCCGGCGGCCGTGGGCATCGCGCTGGCGCAACGCGATCGCAGGGTGATCGCGCTGATCGGCGACGGCTCCAGCATGTACAGCATCCAGAGCCTCTGGAGCGCCGCGCAGCTCGGGCTGGACGTCACCTTCGTGGTGCTGAACAACGGTGGCTACGCCGCCATGAAACGCCACGCCGGCCTGCTCGGGTTCGCGCCGGGCGAGAAGGTGGTCGGCATAGCCGTGCCCGGCATCCGCTACGACCAGCTCGCGATCGCGCAAGGCTGCCCCGGCGAGCGCGTGACCGACGCCCAGGGGCTGCACGCTGTACTGGAGGCTGCGCTGGCGCGCAAGGGCTGCAGCCTGGTCGAGGTGGTGATCGGCTAGTCTTGGCGCTGCCCGATCCAGGAGGACGCCGATGGCCGAGCATCGAATCTTCGCCATGCCGTTTGCGAAGGTCTATCCGCTGTACGTGCAGAAGGCCGAGCGCAAGGACCGCACGAAGGAAGAAGTCGACCAGGTCATCTGCTGGTTGACCGGCTACGACCGTGCGGGATTGCAGCGGCAGATCGACCGGGAAAACGACTTCGCCACCTTCTTCGCGCAAGCCCCTGCGATGCACCCGAACGCGTCGGCGATCACCGGCGTGGTCTGCGGCGTGCGTGTGGAGGAGATCGAAGACCCGCTGATGCAGAAGATCCGCTGGCTCGACAAGCTGGTCGACGAGCTCGCCAAGGGCCGCAAGATGGAGAAGATCCTGCGGCAGTAGCGCTGCCGGTTCAGGACCGGATGTAGTGCCAGCCGTCCGCCTGCATGCGGGCGATCGCCAGCACGGCGGATTCCTCCAGCACGGCCAGCGGCTGCGGCGCGTAACGGCCGATGCGTGCCAGTGTGTGCGGACAGACGAATGTGATGCGGTCGGCACCGGCATCGGGCGTGTCGAGCACCGCCTCGACCGCTTCGGCGTTCACCACGATCCGGACCTCGACCGGCGTGGACTGCTTCGAGAGGTTGGCGGCGTTCTTCCGGGCCCGCATTGCGGCCGAAGCCGTCGGTGCGTGCAGGACGATGCGCAGGGGGTGGTCGGCAGGGTGCACGTCGCTGCGCTCCTTCAACGCGGGCCCAGGATCGCCGGAATCTCCGACGGCGGCGCCCCGGTGCGCATCTGCACGGCGCCGTTCGCGTCGCGCCAGACCATCGCCGGCGTGGCCTGCAGGCCGAGCGACGCCATCAGCCGGTGGTTGGCGGTCAGCTTGCGCTCGATGTCGGCCGGGATGTCTTCCAGCGGCTTCAGGCCGGCGTCGGCGAGCGGGCGAACGCGTCCGGACGCGATCGACTTGCCGTTCTGCTCCATGTGGCCACGCTCGTACGCACTCAGTGCCGCTGCCGGGTCCTTGGCAGCCAGCAGGGCCGCGGCCTTGCCGGCGCTGGTCGGCGTGAGGATGCCGACCATCACGTGGCGCAGCACCACCTTGCCGCTGTCCACCCACGGGCGGGCGTCGGCCCAGAACTTGTTGCAGTACGGGCAGTTCGGATCGGTGAAGACGTAGACCGTGCGGGGGGCGTCCTTCTTCCCGTCTTCGATCCAGTGGCTGGACTCGAGCTTGCTCCACGCGCCCGCGGTCATGGCACCGCGCACGGTTTTCTCCAGCGCTGCTTCGGCCACCTCCTCACCCTGCGCATCCAGCAGCGTGCCCGCGATGACGTGCTTGCCGTCGGGCGTCACGAACAGGGAGAGCGGCCGCTGGCCGATGTAGCCGGCCCAGGCCGTGAGGCCGCCCGGCGCGGGGAAGGTGCCGACGATGGTGACGCCTTGCTTCTCGAGCGCTTGCAGGGCGGCCGGGCGTTCCGGCGCGGCGACGACGACCTGGGTCACGACGCCAGCGATGCCGACGGCGGCGGTCGCGGCGAGGGCAAGGACATGGGATTTCAGTTTCATTTCTTGGGTCCGGAAGGAGGAAGGTTGGCGAGCCGCTCGGCGAGCGAGGCTTCGGAGAGTTCACCCAGGCGGGTGTCGACGAGCCGGCCTTCGGCGTCGAAGAAGAGGGTGGTGGGCAGGGCGCGGTGACCCAGTGCCGTGCCCGCGTCGCCCTTGGCGTCGAGCAGCACGTTGCGCAGCTGCAGGCCGCTGCGGGCCAGGTAGGCGGCGACCTGCTGGGCGGATTCGCCCTGGTTCACGAAGACGAAGTGGACGTCGGGCCGCGCGGCCTGGGCCTTCTGCAGCACGGGCATCTCGCGCTGGCACGGCGGGCACCAGGTCGCCCACAGGTTCACCACCGTCTGCCGGCCCTCGAACGAGGCCAGACGGACCGTCGTGCCGTCGGTGGCGGGCAGTGCCAGCTGCGGCATGCGCACGTCGCCCGAGCCCCCGGCCGACAGCGCCAGGGTGGCCGCGAGCCAGAGGCCGGCCGCGGTGCCGGCCGCCGCGAACAGCGGCTTGCGCAGCGCCGAGCGCCGCGCGAGCACGACGCCTGCATACGCAAGTGCCGCACCGATCCCGATCGCCGCATGCCAGCCGCCGTCGCGGATGTCGAGCATGGACAGCGGCGCTTTCAGGTAAGCATCGTGGAACTGCACCACGAAGGCCAGCCGGGCGGCGACGAGTCCGACCAGCAGCGTGCGCAGGATGTGTCGCTCCACCTCGGCGGCTTGCGTACCGGCCACGCGCCGGCCGACGTGGTTGGCGAACAGGTACGACGCGGCGCCCGCGAGCAGGGGCAGGGACAGGACCAGCGGCCCGAGCGTGAGGGTCTGCGTCACGATCCGGTGCTCCCCGTCTGCAGGCGCTCCAGGAGTGCTTCGGGCCCGAACTCGCCGACCAGCCGCTGGTCGCGCCGCTCCTCGCCCTGCGGCGCATACAGCATGAGCGTGGGCGGGCCCATCACCTGGAGGCGTTGCATGAATGCGCGCTGGGCCACATCGCTGCGTGTCACGTCGGCGCGCAGCAGCAGGACACCGTCCAGGGCGCGACCGACGCGCGGGTCGCCGAAGACCTCCCGCTCGATCGTCTTGCAGGACGTGCACCAGTCGGCGGAGAACTCCACCAGCGCGGGCTGGCCGCGTGCGGCGGCATCCGCCAGGCGCGCCTGCAGCAGCGCAGGGTCCTGCAGCGTCTCGAACGCGGGCGCGGCGGCGGCCGATGCAGCAGGCGCGGCGACGAGGTTGCGCAGCGGCTGGCTGGGGTCGCTGGCGCCGGCGGCGGCACCGAACACCAATGCCGCCCCCCAGAGCCCCGCGACCGCAGCCCCGCTGCGCGCCACCAGCGTGGAGGCGGGTCGCAAGTTCGCCGCGACCGCGGAGCGTGCCAGTTGCCACAGCGAAAAGGCCAGCGCCACCAGCAGGCAGCCCCACAGCAGCAGGCTCCATTGCGGCGCGATCACGCGCTGCGCCATCCAGATCGCGATGCCCAGCAAAATGAATCCGAACGCCGCTTTCACCCGGTCCATCCAGGGGCCGGGGCGCGGCAGCCAGCGTGCGCCCCAGGTGCTGAGCACGACCAGCGGCACGCCCATGCCGAGCCCCAGTGAAAGCAGGAGCAGCGCGCCTTCCGCGGCCGAGCCGCCCTGCGCGATGTACAGCAGCGTGCCCGCCAGCGGCGCCGTCATGCAGGGGCCGACCAGCACGGCGGACAGCGCGCCCATCGCCGCCGCGCCCGTGAGAGATCCTCCCCGGACCGTCTTGCTCGCGAGGCGGTCGCGCAGGAACGCCGGCAGTTGCAGTTCGTAGAAGCCGAACATGGCCAGTGCCAGCACGACGAACACGGCGGCGAACGACAGCAGGGTCCACGGGTTCTGCATCCAGGCCTGCAGCCCGGCGCCCGCCAGCGCGGCCAGCACGCCCATGCCCGCATAGACCGCCGCCATCGGCCCGACGAAAGCCAGGGACAGCAGCAAGCCGCGGCGCGGGGTGGCCCCGCTGCCCACCACCATGCTCGAGAGGATGGGCACCATGGGCAGCACGCAGGGCGTGAACGCCAGCCCGATGCCCAGGACGAAGAAGAGGGGCAGGGTCCAGGCCAGCGAACGTTGCGAGAGCAGGCGGCTGATGTCGGCGTCGTTGCCTGCAACGATGGCCGCCGTCGATGCGCCCGTCGTCGATGCGGCCGGTACGGGTGCGCTCGGGGCAGCAGCCGATGGGCCCGTGCTGGCCAGCACGATGTCCTTTTCCACCGGCGGGTAGCACAGGCCTTCGTCGGCGCAGCCTTGCCAGGTGACGCGCAGCGTCGAGGCGGTGCCGGCCTGGACGCCCACCTGCACGGCCTCGTGGTAGACCTCCACGGTGCCGAAGTTCGGGTCTTCCTTGACCTCGCCGCGCGGTTTCTCCACCGCGCCCACACCGGTTCCGCTCACTCCGATACGATTCCGGTACAGGTAGTACCCCGGGGCGATGGTCCACTGCAGTTGCACCTGGCCCGCGCCTTGTTCCTGCACAGCCAGCCGGAAGGCCTTCTCGGGCTCCAGGAATTCAGCGGCAGCCCATGCGGGCGCAACCGCGATCCATGCGGCGAGCACCAGCACCCATGCGGGGAACTGTCTCAGCCATCTCCATTCCAACGCTTCTTTCATGCCACCCTTGTTCGCGGTTCGAGCACAGTCTGGCAAGCCGCGATTAAGGCGTCGTTAAGAGTTCGCTAGTGCACCTCCTGCTCGTCGAAGACGATCCTTCCGTGGCCCACGGCGTGGCCGCGGGCTTGCGCCTGCACGGGTTCACCGTGGACCACGCAGAGACCGCCGCTGCCGCGCAAGCAGCGCTGGCGGCGTCCGAGTTCGACCTTGCCGTCCTGGACCTGGGGCTGCCCGACGGGGACGGCATGGACCTGCTGGCGCGCTGGCGCGCCCGCGGCATCGGCATGCCCTTGCTGGTGCTGACCGCCAGGGACGCCGTATCGGACCGCGTGCGGGGGCTGCAGGCCGGCGCCGACGACTACCTGCTCAAGCCCTTCGACCTCGACGAACTGGTGGCGCGCCTGCACGCCCTGCTGCGGCGCTCCGCCGGCCGCACCATGGATCGCATCTCGCATGGGGGCGTGACGTTCGAGCCCTCGTCGGGGCAGGCCTGGCTGCACGGAGAGCCGGTGGAGTTGTCGCGGCGCGAGCGCACCCTGCTGGCCACGCTCCTGCAACATCCCCGAGCGATCCTGAGCGCCGAGCAGTTGCGCGACCGGCTCTACGGGCTGGAGCAGGAGGTCGAGAGCAACGCCGTGAACGTGCACATCCATCACCTGCGCCGCAAGCTGGGCAGCGGAATCGTGGAGACGGTGCGCGGCATCGGCTACCGGCTGGGGTCGGCATGAACAGCCTGCGCGTCCGGCTGCTGGTGATCATCGGCGCATCGCTGGTCCTGCTCTGGACGGCCGTCGCGGCCTGGATGATGGTGGAACTGCGCGGCGAACTGCGCACGGCCCTGGACGATCGCCTGGCCGCGTCGGCGCGCATGGTGGCGGGCCTGGCGCTGCAGTTCCCGACCGAGTCGCTCTCCGGCGGGGCGGCGGCCAAGCCCTTGCTGGACGTCGTGGCGCGCGACGGCCTGGCCTGCGAGGTGAGCCTGGTGCGCGGTGAAGTCAGCGTGCAGAAGGTGGCGCGGACGGCATCGAGCCCCGCGCTGGACGATGCCTCGCTGGGCTACAGCACCGGCATCTACGGCGGCAAGCTATGGCGCATCTATGTGCTGAACCAGGGCGGGCTGCGCATCGCCACCGCGGACCGCATCGACGCGCGTGAAGCACTGCTGAAGGACGTCGCGCTCACCGCGGCCGTTCCGTTCGCGGTGGCGCTGGTCGGAACGCTGTTCGCGCTGTGGCTCGGCATCGGCGGCGGACTGGCGCCGCTGGAGCGCATGCGGCATGCCCTGGCGCAAAGGCGGCCCGACGACGACGCCGAGTTGCCCCACGGGCCGGTGCCCAGGGAACTGCGCCCGCTGGTGGACACCATCGCGCACCTGCTCCTGCGGGTGCGCAGCACGATCGCGCGCGAGCGCCGCTTCACCGACGATGCGGCGCACGAGCTCAGGACCCCGTTGACGGCCGTCAAGACGCATCTGCAGGTGCTCAGGCTGGCACTGGCGCGGAACAAGGATGCCCCCGAGGTGAAGGAGGCGCTGGCCCACGCGGACGATGGCGTGCTGCGGATGCAGCGCACCCTGGAGCAACTGCTCCTGCTGGCACGCCTGGATGGCGGCGACGAAGTCGATCCGAACCTCTGCGCCGACGCCGCCGATGCAGCGCGCCAGGCGGTGGCCGAGGTGGAGGCCTCCTGGCGCACGCCGGGGAAGGTCACGCTGGACCCGGGGCAGGCGGCGTGGTGCGTGCGTGTGCCGGAGGTGCTGCTCGTCTCGGCGATGCGCAATCTTCTCGACAACGCGGTTCGCGCCTCGCCCGAAGATGCTGGCGTCGACCTGCGCATCGTTAGCGGCAGCGATGGCCAGGTGCGTTTCGAAGTGCTGGACCGCGGCCCCGGACTGAGCGAGGAGGACCGCGCCATGGCGACCCGCCGGTTCTGGCGCCGCAGCAAGGCGGCAGGCGGCAGCGGCCTCGGCCTGGCCATCGTGGACGCCATTGCGAAGCGCCACGGCGGCAGCTTCAGTCTCGCTCCGCGCGTGGAAGGCGGTTTGCAGGCGCGGCTGGAACTTCCAGCAGCAGCCTGACCCGGGTGCATTCAAGGGCGCTGCAAAACCCAGGTCGGCGGCGGCGTCCTACATCGGCTCGGTGCGGGCGGGACGCCTGCACAAGAGGATCCGCACTTACGCTGTGCGGCTTTCCATCGATGACCAGCACGCATGTCCGCCACCGGTTCCGCCAACGATCGCAACGAGTTCCTCCGCTCCCTCCGCAACGGCGCCATCATCGGCGCGCTGGTGCTGGTGGTCGCGGTTCCCTGGATTCGTGACCGGCAGGCGCCGCCGCCGCCGGCGGTGCCCACCGTCGCGCCGCCCGCGTCGGCTCCGCGCGCCGCGCGGCCCCTGGCCGACTTCGGCGACGAGATGCCATCGCAGGAGGCGCGGCACGTCGCCAACTGGGCGTTCTTCACCGGCGACAACCAGGGCAAGTCGGTCGTGATCCTCGACAAGAAGGCGGCCAGGGTCTACACCTTCGAGCCGCAGGGACGGCTCGTCGCGGCCACGCCTGCGCTGCTCGGGTCCGCGATCGGCGACGACAGCGTGCCGGGCATCGGCGACAAGCCGCTGGCGCAGATCCGCCCCGAAGAGAAGACGACCCATGCCGGACGTTTCGAGGCGCAGCCCGGCGTCAACACGGACGGCGAGGACGTGATCTGGATCGACTACGACGCGGCGCTCTCCATGCACCGGGTGCGCCCCACCGTCGCCGCGGAGCGCCGCCTCGAGCGGCTGGCGACGCCCACCGAGCAGGACAACCGGATCTCCTTCGGTTGCGTGAACCTGCCGGTGCACTTCTACGAGCAGGTGCTGAGTCCTGCCGTGAAGAAGACGGGGGCCATCGTCTACGTGTTGCCCGAGACCCGCACGACCCAGGAGGTGTTCGGCTCCTGGGACGTCACCGATCCGCAGGCGCGCGCTCCGGCGGGTGCGGTCCGCCCCATGGCGTCGTCACCGGTGCCCGTTCCAGCCGCCCGGCGAAACCGCGACCAGTAGCCCATGAAAAAGGGCCCCGCGAGGGGCCCTTCCGATGCGCAGGTCGCCTACTCCTGCGCGCAGTCGTACGAGCTGGCCTGGTCGGTCGGCAGGCCGCCGCCCTGGTAGCGCGGATAGGCCGGATACGAACACAGGGGCAGCGAGCGCGCACCCGCCGTGAGGGTCGCGTGCATCGGCGGCGCGGCACCGTTCTCCACCCAGTCGACCATCATCCCGACGCGGTCGATGGTGTTGGGGATGGTGGTCGTGGGTTGCGGCTGGCCCAGGCCGTTCACGTTGTACGCGTTGCCGCTCAGGCCGTGGCCGCCCTGCGGCATGACCCACAGGCGGGCGAAGCGGTCCACGGCATCCCGGCCCATGCGGTCGATCACGCTCTGGTAGTAGTCCAGCTGCGCGCCGGGCGATGCGAGCGAATCGTTGGTGCCCACGGTGACGATCAGCTTGCCCCCCTGCTTGTAGAACGAGGTGAGGTCAGGATGCGTGGCATCGAGGTACTCGGAGATCTCGACGCGGCGGGCATTCAGTGCGCCGCCTTCGACGTAGTCCAGCGGGTTGGCGGTGAGGTCCTGGAACAGGAAGCCCGTCACCCCCGCGATGCCCAGGTGCGAGTGCACCGGCGCGTCGGGCGCAGCGCCTTCCTGGCCGCGGTAGCGGCGCGACTCGATCAGGCCGAAGCCCCCCGGGTCCGTGCTGGGCAGCCACATGCCGAAGGAGCGCGTGTTGAAGGCGAGCGGGTGGCGAACTGGTAGCGCGTGTGCTTGAAGTGCAGTGTCGAGATCTGGCCGTCGGTGAGGCAGGCATTGGCGCTGGTGTCCGCCGGATCCGGATCCACGTTGCCGGGGCAGCGCTTGGCCGCCCAGGGGTCGCGGCCGGCGGCGCCCTGGTTCACGTCGAAGATGGCGCGGCAGGCCGGGTAGTTGTTGATGATGCCGTCCTGCAGGCCGTCGAGCCCGTCGCACTGCCGCATCATCTCGGTGACGATCGCGGTGCGCTTGGCCGGGGTCACCCAGTTGGCCAGCGGCTTTTCCTGGATGCGCAGCCACTCGGGGGCCAGCATCAGGCTGGAGAAGTTGACGATGGGCACCGTCACGACGATGCCGTTGAAGTCCGACGGGTACTTCTTCATGACCGTCAGGCCCTCGCGCCCGCCTTGCGAACCTCCCACCCAGTAGGCGAAGTAGGGCTTGCCGCCATACAGGCGCTTCATCAGCACCCAGGCCGCGTCGCGCGTCTTCTTCATCTGCATGTAGCCGAGGTTCTTCATCGCCTCGTCGTTCAGCGCCCACTCCGCACCGAAGCCCGAATGGCCCGAGTCGCTGCCCGCCACCGCCCAGCCGCGCGCCAGGTAGGTCGGCGTGCCGGCGCCGGGGCCGCCGGTCAGGCCGGGGATCGACCCGTTCATGCCGCCGCCGCCCACCTGCACGTAGCGGTAGTTCCAGGTCGAGGGCAGGGCCACGCGGAAGTTGATGGGCGGCGCGGCCGGATCGATGGGCGTCATGCTGCCTCCGACGCGGCAGTAGGCCGGCGTGTTGGCCGTGGCCGCAACCCAGGTCCAGTCGTTCAGGGTGATGCCGGAGACGGGCTCGCCGATCGACTCGGGGGAGATGGTGTCACCCAGCACCGAGCGGTCGCATTCCTGCGCCGTCACGGTCTTGCTGGTGGCAGGCGGCGGTCCGCGCTTTTCCAGTGCCAGGGAGGCCGATGCTTCCGGCGCGGCTGCGGGCGTGCCGCCGCCGCCGCATGCGGCCAGGACGAGGAGGAGGGGCGAGGCAAGGAGGGCGGCACAGGTGCCGCGAAGGCGGGAGCGCATGCGGATGTCTCCTGGGTGGGGGTGGGGGAGAACGCAATCTAGTTCGCTCGGCGAACGATATGGGCGGGACTTACCCTTAACCGCGCCGCAGCAGATGGTGACGATTTGTTTCGACCCCGAACGAGTCTCGGTCGTGTGCACCTTCGCTAAGATCGGCGCACGCCATGAGCCCCTCACCCCGCAAGCCGACCAGGCGCGCCCCCGCCGCTTTCGCCGCCCCTCCGGACGAACCGAGTGCCACGCCATCGGTGGCGCTCGACGAAGCGGCGATGAAGGAACTGGTGGGCTACCAGCTGGCGCAGGCTTCCATCGTCACCATCGAAGTCTTCGACGAGCAGGTCGGCCGGCCGCAGGACCTGAAGGCGGTCGAATACACGATGCTGGCGCTGATCCAGGCCAACCCCGGCGTGTCGCCGGCGCGCTTGCGCAAGGCGCTGTGCCTGAGCGCGCCCTACGTCACTTCCAGCCTCGAGAAGCTGCACACCCGCGGCTTCATCCTGCGCGAGGTGAACCAGCAGGATCGCCGCGGCCAGCACCTGCGCGTGACACGGGCCGCGGAGCGGCTGGTCGCCGAGCTCACGCAGACCCTGCTCGCCGCGGAGCGGGCACGCTTCCACACCCTGACGCTCGCCGAGCAGCGGATGCTGGCGGAGCTGCTGCACAAGCTGGCGCTGGCGCGATAGCGGGTGCGCATGGCGGCCGGCAGGCCGCCGGCGAGGCTCACCCTTGCGGGCTCTCCGCCATCTGCCCGCAGTACTTCTGCAGCTCCTGCGGCAGGTTCGTCGGGCACTCGCCGCAGGCCTTGTTGCCAGGCACCGCGTGGTCGATGAACTTCGGATAAGGCAGGTTCAGCGACGCCATGATGGCGGTGAACTCTTCCAGCGTCTTGCCGCCACCCAGGCGCGGATTGCGCGTCTTCTCCTGCGCGATGGACGAAACGTGCCGGCCCGAGTAGTCGTGGGCCGGATAGACCAGCGTCTCGCCGGGCAGCGCGAACAGCTTGTGGGTGACACTGTCGAAGAGAACGCGCGAGTCGCCGTTCTGGAAATCGGTGCGGCCGCAGCCGTCGATCAGCAGCGCGTCGCCGGTGAACACGCGGTCACCGAGCACGTACGAGAAATGGCCGTCGGTGTGGCCGGGCGTGTGCAGGCCGCGGATGCCGAGAGAGCCCACCGCCAGCGGCGTGGCTTCTTCCACGCCGAAGTCCACGCACGGCAGGCGGTCGATCGCCGGCGCGGCGATCCGGCTGCCGGTGCGCTTCTTCAGCTCCAGTGCCGAGGTGATGTGGTCGGCATGGATGTGCGTGTCCAGGGTATACGCCAGCCGCAGGCCGAGTTCCTGCAGCACCTGCATGTCGCGGTCCATGGCGTTGATCACCGGGTCGACCAGCACCGCCTGGCCGGTTTCCTCGCAGCCGAGGAGATAGGTGTAGGTGCTCGAGACAGGTTCGAAGAGCTGCTTGAAGATCATGTCCGGCTCCAGGCGGGGTGGCCTCCCATTGTCACCTCGCCTGGGTCGACGGCGGGGCGATCCGCCTGCGCTCCAGCACCTCGTAGATGCCCATGCCGGCCAGCATCGCCGCCACGAACAGCAGCGCCTTGGGCTCGCCCATGCCGAGCGCCGTCAGGGCCGGTCCGGGGCAGAAGCCCGCCAGGCCCCAACCCACTCCGAACATGGTGCTTCCCAGCACGAGCCGCTTGTCGATCGTGGCCACGCCGATCAGCGCACCGCCGATGCGGGCGGCGCCGGGCGTGAAGGCATTCCATTCGATGTCCATTTGCAGGTTCCTGGTCCCATGGATCGCGGCGCCGCCAGGCGGCCAAGGCAGTGCGCCCATAATGGCCCTGACGGACAAGATGGCCATTTCGCCGGAAGGTTTCGCGCGAGGAGTAGCCCCTGGACGATCTCCCGGCAACGGACTACCTGAAGGAGTGGCGGGTAGCGAACAAGGTGGCCTCGGCCGCCGAGAGGGAGATCCTCGCCTGTTCCCTGGCATCGATCGAAGGCCGTGGGCCACCGCCAGATTCCGTGGCCCTGCTCGACGCGAAGCGCAAACGCGCCACCGCCAACGACCTCTTCAAGGTGGCGATGGAGGCGATGCAGGTCCAGGCGGGAAGGCTCAAGCGCTGATCGGGCGAGGTCGCCGAACCGCGGCACGGCCAGCCGCGTCGCGTCAGTCGGCTTCCGTGGGACTTCGGCGCGAAAGGAGCCACGCGGACAGCAGCACGGCGCCGCACGCCACGCCAGCGCCCGCCAGCATGCCGGGCCAGGACGGCACGGCGAAGCCCAGCAGCTCGCGCGCCTGTGGCCAGGCGATGCCGACACCGAGTGCGGCAGCGGCGATCGCGGACACCACCAGCAGCGGCAGGTTCCACCCGGGGCGACCTGCCGTGCCGACGTTGGCGGCCACCAGCACCAGGTTGCCCGCCGTCATCGCCAGCACGGAGTGCGTGCGTGCCAGTTCCACCCCCTGGTCGAGCGTGAGCACGTAGATCGCCAGCACCACCACCAGCAGCACGCCGCCTTCGGCCAGCCCGCGCCAGACGGTGGCGCGGCCGAGCAGCGCTTCGCGCGCGGGGCGTGGCGGCCGCTGCATGATGCCGCGCTCCTCGGCGATGCCCTCGAAGGCGAACGAGCAGGCCGGGTCGATGATCATCTCCGTCAGCACCACGTGCGCGGGCAGCAGCAGCGGAGGCAGCCCGAACAGCACCGGCAGCAGCGCCAGCCCGGCGATCGGCACGTGGATGGCGGTGATGTAGGTCATGGCGCGCCGCAGGTTGTCGAAGGTGCGGCGGCCGGTGCGCACCCCGGCCACGATGCGCGAGAAGTCCTCGTCGAGCAGCACCAGGCCCGCCGCCTCGCGCGCCACGTCGGTGCCGCGCACGCCCATCGCGATGCCGATGTGCGCGGCCTTCAGCGCCGGCGCATCGTTCACGCCATCGCCCGTCATCGCCACCGTCTCACCGTTGGCCTGGAAGGCCTGCACGAGCCTCAGCTTGTGCTGGGGCATCGTCCGCGCGAACACGCGCACTTCCCGCACGGCCTGCCGCAGGCCCGCATCGTCCAGTGCTTCGACCTGCTCGCCGGTGAGCGCGCCCGCCGCCGTGGCGATGCCGGCCTGGCGCGCGATGGCAAGCGCCGTGGCCGAGTGGTCGCCGGTGATCATCACCACCGCCATGCCCGCGGCATGCGCCTGCGCGACCGCGGCCGGCACGTCGGCGCGCAGCGGGTCCTCGAAGCCGATCAACCCGAGCAGTTCGAAGTCGTAGTCGTGCTGCTGCGGCGGCGCCGGCTGGCCGGCTGCAGTGCGGCCCCGCGCCACGGCCAGCACGCGCAGACCCTCCGCGGCCAGCGCGTGCACCTGCTGCAGCAGCCGGTCCGTGCGCGCCGCGTCGAGGTGGCAGAGGTCGGCGATCGCCTCCGCGGCGCCCTTGGCCGCCACCTCGCGGGAGCCATCCGGCCGGGTCCAGGCCTGCGACATCGCCAGCAACTCCGGTGTCAGGGGATATTCCTTCTCGAGCAACCACTGGGGATGCAGGTGTTCGGTGCCCTGCAACGACCGGTCGCCGCCGGCAACCACGGCGGCGTCCAGGGGATCGGCGCTGCCGCGGCGCGAGGCCATCACGCCGTATTCCAGCAGCGCATGGACTTCCTCGGGCACCGGACCGCCCTGGGTGAGGTCCACGTCCGCTGTGTCGGTCACCAGCCGGCGCAGCTTCTGCCGGTTTTCCGTGAGCGTTCCGGTCTTGTCCACGCACAGCACGGTGGCGGCGCCCAGTGCTTCGACCACCGCCGGCCGGCGCGCCAGCACCTTGACCCGCGCCATGCGCCAGGCGGCCAGGCCGATGAAGACCGTCATCACCATGGGGATCTCTTCGGGCAGCATCGCCATCGCGAACGCCAGCGCCGACAGCAGGCCCTGCAGCCATTGCCCGCGCAGCAGCCCATAACCCAGCACCAGCAGCGCGCTCAGGGCGATCGCCACCCAGCCGAACTGGCGCACCAGGCGCCCGAGCTGCCGTTGCAGCGGCGTCTGGCCAGAGTCGATGCCGGCCAGCGAGGCGCCGATGCGGCCCATCTGCGTGTTGCGGCCGGTCGCCGTGACCTCCGCCACGCCATGGCCGGACACCGCCAGCGTGCCGGCGAACACATGCGGGGTGTCCTCGCCGCCGGGAAGCTGCTCGAGCGGCGCCGCGCCGGACGCGAGCTTGCGCACCGGCACCGATTCGCCGGTGAGCAGCGACTCGTCCACCTGCACGGCCAGCGCCTCGCGCAACACGCCATCGGCCGGAATGCGCTCGCCTTCGGACAGCACGACGAGGTCGCCGGGGACCACCTCCAGCGAGGGGATGCGCTGCGTGACGCCGCCGCGGATCACGCGCGCCTGCGGGACGGCCAGCGCGCGCAACGCGTCCAGGGCCTCTTCGCCCCGGTGCTGCTGCAGGATCACCAGCCCGACCGAGACCACCGCGAAGAAGCCCAGCAGCAGGCCTTCGCCGAGGTCCCCGACCGCGAGGTACACCCCCGCTGCGGCCAGCAGCAGCAGGAACATCGGCTCGCCGGCCACCGTCTTCACGGCGCCGAGCCAACCCCGCTTGCGACCCTCCCCGGTGTCGTTGGGGCCGAAGCGGCGCAGGCGCTCCGCGGCTTCGCGGGCGTCAAGGCCCTGCAGGGGGGGAGGTGGGGGCGGTGGCGTGGTGGGCTGCATGCGGGGCGGTGGCGGTCTGGTGCTGGAGTGTGCAGCGTCCGGGGCCTTGCCGGCCGAGTGGGCGTCGTCCGCCGGCTGAAAGGGGGCGGCACCGATCCCGCCGACAATCGATTCCTCGAGAGGGGGTCGTGTGTCTCTGAGGTCTTCTGCCGCATCCATCTGTGACCAGGCGCTCGCCGTGGCGCGTCGCCCCATGTTCCGCGAGGGGGCCGTGGAGGCCATTCCCATGGCGATCGGCATCGCCGCCTGGGGCCTGGTCGCCGGCGTGGCCATGGCCAAGAGCGGGATGGGCGTGCCGCTCTCCATCCTGATGACATTGCTGGTCTACGCCGGCTCGGCCCAGATCGCCGCCTTGCCGCTGATCGCGGCCGACGCGCCGATGTGGGTGGTCTGGGCCACCACGTTGTGCGTCAGCCTGCGCTTCATGGCCTTCAGCTTCCATTACCGGCCGTACTTCGCGCACCTGCCGCTGCGCCAGCGCATGAAACTCAGCTTCGTCATGGGCGACACCAGCTTCGCGCTGTTCATCCGCCGCTTTCCCGAGCCGTTGCCGGGCCGCCCGTACGAGGACTACTTCCTGGGCAGCGCGCTGGTCACCTTCGGTGTTTGGCAGGTGGCCACCATCACGGGCATCGTGCTGGGCCATGGCATCCCGGAGGCCTGGAACCTCGGCTTCGCGGGCACGATGGCGCTGCTGGCGCTGACCTGCACGCAGCTGCGCAACCCGGTCACCGGCATCGCGGCGGTGGTCGCCGGCTGTGCCGCCGTGGCGGCCTATGCGCTGCCGCTGAAGCTGAACATCATCGCCGCCATCGCGGCCGCGGTGGCGGTGGGCGTGCTGGCCGGCCGCGCGCCCCGGCTGCGTGCGGGAGCCGGCTCGTGAGTTCGCTCGAGATCTTCTTCACCACCCTGGGCATGGCGGCCATCGCGCTGGCCTGCCGCGCGTTCTTCCTGGTGCCCAAGGACGACCTGCCGATGCCGCTGTGGCTGCGCGAGGGCCTGCGCTATGCGCCGGTCGCCGCCCTGGCCGCCGTGGTGGCCCCGGAACTGGTGATGACGCAGGGGCAGTTGATCGACACCTGGCGCGACGCGCGCATCTTCGGCGCGCTGGCGGGCCTGGCGTTCTACGCCTGGCGGGGCAGCCTGTTCGGCACCATCGCCTGCGGCACGGGCGTGATGCTGGCGCTGCGGTTCGGGCTGGGTTGGTAGCCCGCCCCGGGCCGGCGACAAGCAATTTGGCCCTAGTCCGACGCGGCGCGCACGTATCCTGGCTCAGGATGGCGGTCTGGAACACCTCACGCCCAACTCGACCGCAACAGCACCCGACCCCATGACCGAGGCCACGCTGCGCGACACCATCCTGAGGATCGGGGAAGACGCCAGGGCGTCCGCCGTCGCCGTCGCGGTCTACGACTTCGAGCACCACACGACCTGGTCGATCAACCCGGCCCGCTGGTTCCACGCCGCCAGCACCATCAAGGTGCCGGTCCTACTCGGCGTGTACGACGCCATCGAGCAGCATCGCTTCGACCCGATCTCGCGCGTGCACGTGCGCAACCGCTTCATCAGCGTCGTCGATGGCCGGCCGTATCGCGTGCCGCGCAGCAGCGACGCCAACGCGGAGGTGCAGGCGGCCATCGGGCGGATGCTGACTGTGCACGAGCTGGCCGAGCACATGATCGTGACCAGCAGCAACCTGGCCACCAACCTGCTGCTCGACCTCGTGGGCATCGAGGCCGCGCGCGCATCGCTGGCGCGGCTGCACGTGAGCGGCATCGACCTGCGCCGCGGCGTCGAGGACGAGTCGGCGTGGGAAGCCGGCATCAACAACCGCGTGACCGCCGCCGGCCTGTGCGAAACGCTGCGCCTGGTCGAGGAGGGCAAGGCCATCTCGGCCGACGCCTCGAAGGCGATGCTCGACATCCTGCACCAGCAGCGCTTTCGCAGCGGCATCCCGGCCGGCCTCCCGGAGGATGCGCGCGTCGCCCACAAGACCGGCGAGATCTCCACCGTCGCCCACGACGCAGGCATCGTCTATCTCGACGGCCGCGATGCGTACGTCGTGGTGATCCTCACCGAGTGGGCGCCGGACGTGAACGCGCGCCAGGAAACGATCGCGCGGATCTCGCGCGCCGTGTACGAGTACATGACGGGGAACCGCAATTGAGCATGCTGCCGCTGCCCCTCGTCCACGCGCACGAACTGTCCGACCAGGCGCGGCAGGTGCTGCGCCCTGGCGAAACACTGCAGGACCGCTGCGGCATCTCCCGCACTCTGCCATCGTCGTTCCTTCGGGTGGATTCGTGGAGCCAGGCGCTGGAGACGCCGCTGAGCCCCAACTTCAAGCTGTGGGAACTGATCGGGGTCGACGTGCGCGAAACGCCGCTGATGCGGACCTTCCCGCGCTACGTTCCGTGCGCGGTCGTGCTGCTGGCCGGCGCGCTCGAACTGTTCCGCCAGGAAGTCGGCACCTATGTGCACGTGGCCGCCAACGGCGGTTATCGCTCGCCGGCGCATGCGCTCAGCCGGCACGCCTCGCGCCACTGCTGGGGCACGGCCGCCAACATCTACCGCATCGGCGACACCTGGCTCGACAGCCGCGAGGAGATCGAGAAGTACGCCGACATCGCACGGCGCGTGATTCCCGGCGTCTGGATCCGCCCCTACGGCCCGGAAGACGGCCAGGCCGACGACCACCTGCACCTGGACATCGGCTACACGGTGTTCGAGCCGGTGCACGAGCAGGACGCCGTTGCGTCCGGGGAAGCCAGCTGAGATGGTGGACCCGAAGAAGCGCGATCGAGCCGCCGCCCCGCAGCGGCTGCGCATGGCGGCCATCGGGATGGAGGCCGAGTGCGCCCTCCTGCTCGATGGCCAACCGACGCGACCGGAAACCCTGTTCGGCAGCCCGCGCGACTTCATTCGCGGCGAGCTGATGCACCGCCAGGGCACGTCCTACCACCTGCCGACCGGGGGCGCCGTCTACTTCGACACCGGCGTGATCGAGGTGGCCACGCCGGTGATCGAGATCGAGCGCGGTTGCGCGGCGCGCGCGGGGCGTTCGCTGTGGGAGGCGCTGCAGTTCATCCGCGGCGAGCTCGATGCCTGGGACGCGCGCAAGGGCCGCGAGACGCGGCTGGTCGGGTTCAGCGCGCACTACAACGTGTCGTTCGAGCTGCCGCCGGGGCAGCCGGCGAACGGGCGCACCATCGAGCAGTTGGCCGAGCTGCTCACGTACATCCTGCCGGCGCCCGTGATGCTGCTGGCGACGAACCGGCGCTCCACCGGTGTCGGCGTGCGTCCGCGCGAGGACCGCATCGAGATCACATCCGATTTCACGCCCAGCGCCGCGCTGATGATCGCCACGGCGACCTTGATCGTGGGCATCGTGCGCGAGGTGATGACGTGGCCGAGCTATGGGTTGGACGAACTCGCCAGGCGCGGCATCCCCGTCATCAGCGGCTTCCAGCCCATGCCCCACACGTCGCGCAAGGGCTGGCTGGCGCGCTTCGACTGTTATCCGAAGAACCCCTTCGCGTGCGACATCGACAGCGAGCCGTGGAACACGGAACGGCATGGCCAGCGCAGCCTGCGGGCCATCGCGGGGCAGACCGTGCGCCACTTCTGGCGCTCGATCGGCCGCATGGCGGATCCGTACACCTTCCGCTTGATCGGCTCCGTCGTGCGCGGTGGCAGCCCGTCGCTGCTCGACCTGGAAGATCGCCCCCCGGAATACGAGCACGTCGGCCGGCTCTGCGCCTGGGACGGCCTGTTTCCGCCCGCGCAGCTCGGTCGCTCGCGCTACGAGCGCGTGGTGATCCGCGCGGTCTCCGGCCAGCCGCTGCGCATGGATGGCCGCACGCTGCGCCCGGTCGGCATGAGCGGCTGGTCGGCCATCGTGTTCCAGCGCGACGACGCCAGCCGCGAGGTGATCGCGATCGATGACCTCATCGAGCGGCTGGAAGACTGGGAGCGTGCTTAGCTAGAGCGCACTCTTGCTCCCGCTCCCTTTGGGAGAGGGGGGGTGAGGGCTGCGGCGCTCAATGCCAATGCTGCTGGATTGCCAGCGCCGCTTGCCCTCACCCCGACCCTCTCCCAGAGGGAGAGGGAGGAAGTCCGCTCTAACTGGCGGCCGCGGCGAAAACGAGTAGCAGGTTGTTGGCCGGCATCGCGTGGCGCTGCTGCAGCGCCAGGCCGTGGCGTTCTGCCTGCGCTGCGACGTCATCGAGCTGCCGGATGCCCCACGCCGGATCGCGCGCGCGCAGGCTCTCGTCGAAGGCCAGGTTGCCCGGTGCCGCGGGTTGGTCGGTCTCGAAGTAAGGGCCGTAGGTGACCAGCCGCCCGCCCGATGCGAGCTGCCGCGCCGCACCGGCCATCAAGCCGGCGCAGGCGCTCCACGGCGCGATGTGCAGCATGTTGGCGCAGTAGATCGCGTCGAAGCGCTCGGCGAAAGGCGCCTGCGGCGTGGGCCACTGCGGCGCCTCCACGTCCAGTCGCAGCGGCGGCCGCACGTTCGACAGGTCGGCCTCGGCGATGCGCGCGGCGATCGCCGGCAACATGCTGGCGTCGGCATCGGTCGGCTGCCACGTCCAGCCGGGCAGCGCGGCCGCGAACCAGGCCGCGTGCTGGCCGGTGCCGGATGCGATCTCCAGGGCCGACCCGCCAGGCCCCAGTAACTGGCGCAGCACGGCCAGGATCGGTTCCTTGTTGCGGTCGGCGGCAGCGCTGTGCGGCAGGGAGGTCATGGCTTTGCGGAGCGTGGCAGCGACGGCCAGCCGGCGGCTAGGGCTTGGGCTTGCGCTGGCGTGCCGGCGTGCGCGCATTCTGCGCCACGGCCTCCCGCTCTGCCGCTGGCGGGCCATCGTCGGCCCCGAGCGGGCCATCGAAAGTCCCCTTGAGCGATTCGATCCGCACCGGGTCGCGCTGGCCGGGCAGCAGGGCCTGCAATCCCAACGGGCCTTGCGTGACATGGACACGGACGGGGTCGCCGCCCACCACGCGCCGATAGTCGTACACGCCCAGCTTCCAGACTTCCGCTGCCTCGTGCAGGCGCTGCGTGCCCAGCACCTGCCCGATCTGTTTCCTCAAGCTGTTGCGTTCCACCTGCATCGCCTGGACCTGGGCGAACAGCGCATCCACGCCCCGGCGGTCGCCACCGCCACGGCTGAGTTCGAATGCCTGGGTCAGCAGCACACTCTCCTGCTCCACCAGGGCGGAGACGCGCGAGCGCAAGGTTGCAATGCTGATGTCCTGACCCATCACGCATATTTTGGGCCATCTCGCCTGCAGCCTAGAAGGCCTGCGGGCCGCCTGTCCGTCGGAGAGGCACCGACAGGCGATTCCGAGCGAGCCTCAAGTGCCTCCGGCCGCGTACGTCAGCAGGTGCAGCCCCAGGCCGATGACACCGCCCACGATCGTGCCGTTCACGCGGATGGCCTGCAGGTCCTTGCCGATGTTCAGCTCGATCTGGTCGGCCATCTCGCGCCCGTCCCATTCGCGCACGGTGTTGCGCACGTGGCGGGTGAGGAACTCCGCAAACTCCGGCGCGAGCCGGGTGGCCGCTTCTTCCAGTTGCGCGCGCAGCGCCTGGCGCAGCTCCGCATCCTGCGTGAGTTGCTCACCCAGCCAGCGGCCGCCCGAGGCCACGCCCTGGTGGAACGCCGACTGCGGATTGCGCAGGTCTTCCTGCAGCCAGGCCTTCAGCGATCCCCAGAGGCCGCCGACGTAGCTGCCGAAGGCCGCGTCGTCCAGCAGGTACTGCTTGATGTCCTCGCCGCGCGCGCGCAACTGCGGCTCCGACTGCAGCCGCAGCACGAAGTCGCGCACCCACTCGTCGAACAGCTGCCGGTACGCGTGCGCCGGATTGGCGCGAATGCTCTTCAGGCGCCCTGCCACCGCGTCGGCGATGGCGGCGGCCACGTTCTGCGCGATCCATTGCCGGGGCAGCAGCTTCTGCTTGCGCGGGTGCTCCTGGGTCAGCCACTCGATCACCTGGGCCGCCATCCACTCGCGCGTCTCGGCGCTGTCCATCACGCGCAGCGCGCGGTCCAGCGCCTGTTCCAGCAGCTGGTCGTGGCGGCCATCGCGGGTCAGGGTGTCGAGCACGCCGCCCAGGGCGCTGCTCAGGTCCACGCCCTTGAACATCTCGCGCGCCGCGTCGCGCACCAGCTGTTCGATGCGGGCGTCCTCCACCAGGTGCAGCACGCCCTCGGTGGCGCGGGCCAGGTGCGCGCCCAGGCGCCGCGCGTTCGCCGGGTCGGTCAGCCACTCGGCCACGTAGCGCGAGGGATCGTGCTGGCGGATCAGTTCGACCAGCGAGTGGGGCGCGAGGAACTTCTCCTTGACGAAGGCGGAGAGGTTGTCGGCGATGCGGTCCTTGCTGCGCGGGATCACGTCGGTGTGCGCGGTGATGAAGGGAATGCCGGTCGGGATGCGCCGGAACAGCGCGCTCACCGCGAACCAGTCGGCCAGCCCGCCCACCATGGCCGCCTCCGAGATCGCGCGGATGGCGTGCACCCACGGGTTGGGCGGCACGAGCATCGTGACCGCGAAGAGGCAAGCTGCAGCGGCCAGCAGCAAGCCGGCCTTGCGCTTGGCGTGAGCGAGTTCCTTGCGTTTCGGGTCCACGACGCCCCTCCAGTGGGGCGGATTCTGGCGCATCTGCCCGCGACGGGGCGACGCGGGGCGCGTCGGCTAGCGGGCCGAGGTGGAAACCAGCGGCTTGTGCTTGGGCGCCGGCGTGACCGGCTGCGGGGCAGCGCGCGTCGCTGCGCTCTGCTCGGGGGCTTCGACCTCCACCTGGGTGAAGCGGTAGACACCGACGGCGGCCAGGACGGCGAAGACCAGCATGTAGCGCTTCTCGGCTTTCTGGTTGCCGCTGAACAGCGCCAGCAGCGCGCAGCCCGCGATGGCGACGACCAGCATCTTCAGGTCCAGGGTGAGTGAATTGAAGAAGTCCATGGTTGTCTTTGGGCGGTGGGCTCCACTCTAGCGAAGCCGGTCGCGGGCGGCCAGTGCATAGTCCGCCTGGACGGGGCCAGCGTTGCTGCGGCGCTGCATCCGGCGGCTCCCGACGTACCATCGAAGATGTTGCATTTGGATGCTTGACACTGTCGAACCTGTTGAAAGAACGAGAGATGAACCCCACCCATGACGAAACCTGGCGCGCGCGCGTCCACCTGGCCGCGGCGAACCGCCTTGCCGTCTACGACGACCTGGAAGAAGGCATCGACAACCACTTCACCATGCGCGTGCCCGGCCAGGACGACCGCTACCTGGTGCTGCCGTTCGGCCAGCACTGGTCCGAGGCGAGGGCCAGCGACCTGATCGTGTTCAACGAGGCGGGCGATGTGCTGGAAGGCAGCGGCGGCCTGGAGTTGAGCGCCCTGAGCATCCATGCTCCGCTGCACCGGCTCACCGGCGCCAATGTCATCCTGCACACCCACCAGACCTGGGCGCTCGCGTTGAACATGCTGGAGGACAACCGCCTGCTGCCCGGCAGCCAGACGGCCGCCTTCCTCACCCGCAACATCGCCTACGACGACGGCTACACCGGGCTGGCCGATTCGCTGAGCGAAGGAGAGCGCCTGGCCACCGTGCTGGGCGACAAGCAGATCCTGTTCATGAAGAACCACGGTGTCCTCGTGGTGGGCGACACCGTGGCGCAGGCGTACCGGCGCCTGTACAAGCTGGAGCGTGTCTGCCGCGCCCAGGTCCTGGCCATGTCCACCGGCCGGCCGCTGGCGCTGCTGGACGAAGCGATGGTGAAGAAGGTGGAGGCACCGAACCCGCGCAACAGCCACTCGCAGGCGGAGCGCGAAGCGCTGTACTTCGCGGCCATGATGCGGGTGCTGGACCGGGAGATGCCGGGCTACGCGGACTGAGGGTCGCACGCGGCATACTGTCCTTGCCGCTTTTTCGTGCTCGACCTTAACGGAGGTGCCATGTCCAACCACGTGTACAAGATCCTGGAGCTCACCGGCTCGTCGACCTCCGGCATCGAGGATGCCGTCAGCACGGCCATTGCCAAGGCCGGCGAAACCGTGCGCAACATGCAGTGGTTCGAGGTGGTCGAAACGCGCGGCCACATCCAGGACGGCAAGGTCGCACACTGGCAGGTGACCGTGAAGATCGGCTTCACGCTGGAGTGAAGGCGGGCGGCCTGCGATCGCGGGGATAAGATGCCCCTGCAACTCTTTCCCTCAACCGGAGCGACCCATGACCCTGGACCAATACAACGAGGCCATCAAGGGGATCCTCGCCGAGCAGCAGAAGATCGCCCAATCCACCGCGCAGCTGGCGATGTCGGGCCAGGCGAATCCGACCAACCCGGAATTCTCCCGCCTCATGACCAGCCAGTGGGCGCTGGTCCAGCAGATGGCCAAGCTCAACACCGACCTGATGCTCGGAGTCATGACCCCGAAGAAGTGAGGAGGCACGGGCATGAACGATGACGAGCTGAACATCAGCATCCGCAAGTTCCTGAAGATGGTGGGCGTCAGCTCGCAGCGCGAGATCGAGCAGGCGGTGGCGCGGGCGATGCAGGAAGGTGCGATCGCAGGAACCGAGACTTTTCCCGCGCGCATGACGCTGGAGATCGCGGGGCTGCGCCTGCAGGCGCGGTTCGACGGCGAGATCCGGCTGGAGCCGGCGCCCGACGCACCGTAAGAGCCTGCACGGCGGCGCTCTCTCTCTTGCTCCCTCTCCCTCTGGGAGAGGGTGGGTGTGAGGGCAGCGGCGCTCAATGATGCACGCTCTGCCGGCGCCGGCGCCGGCGCCGTGCTCCTTGCCAGTACCGCTGTCTTGCCAGCGCCGCTTGCCCTCACCCCCACCCTCTCCCAGAGGGAGAGGGAGAAGAATCCGCAGGCTACCGCCCTTGCGCCGACAGCGGCAGCCCGAACACTCGGTCGAACGCCAGGTTGAACAGGAAGGCGTAGACCAGGAAGAACACGATCATCGCGGCGTTGAGCATCAGCGCCGTGAGCAGGTCGACGCCCAGCACCCACGCGAACAGCGGCACCAGCATCGCGACCAGGCCGGCTTCGAAGCCGACGGCGTGCACGATGCGACGCAGCACGCTGCGGCCCTTGCGCGGCTGGCGCGCTTCCCATGACTCGAACAGGATGTTGTAGAAGTAGTTCCAGCCCATCGCGATGGCCGACGATGCGGCGGCGGTGATGCCCGCCGTCGCCACCGGGCTGTCGGCGAGCCATCGCAACAGCGTGCTGGCCAGCACGATGGCGATGAGCTCGAAGGAAACGATGTAGACGATCTTGCGTTTGGGTCCCTGCACCCGCTCGATTCTAGTGACGCAAGGAAAGGCGGCCGGGTCGCTTAACATGCGCTCCGCATTTCTCAACCAACGCAGGAGTCTCGATGTTTTCGCACGTGATGGTGGGTTGCTCGGATCTGGATCGGTCCCGCCGCTTCTACGACGCCGTGTTCGGCACCCTGGGCGTCGGCCCGGGCCACCTGGACCGGCACCGGATCTTCTGGCGCTCCAAGACCGGGGTGTTCGCTGCCACGCTGCCGATCAACGGCGAGCCGCAGACGGTGGGCAACGGCGGCACGATCGGCTTTGCGTGCGATACCCCGGAGAAGGTCGATGCCTGGCATGCCGCGGGCGTGGAGAACGGCGGCGCCAGCTGCGAGGATCCCCCGGGCATCCGGCAGGGCCCCGCCGGCCAGCTGTACCTGGCCTACCTGCGTGATCCGGACGGCAACAAGCTGTGCGCGTCGTACCGCTTCCCGAAGCCGGCTGCCGCCTGAACTAGCGAACCCGCCCGGTCTCCGCATCGAGGATGACCAGGCGCACTTCACCGGCGGCGGTGAGCACCTGGATGCGCCAGATCACGCTGTTGTCCACGTGCAGGCCACGCTCCACCTTCAGCACGCGGCCGGGAGCCTTGCGCTGCGCCAGTTCAGCCGCTTGCTCGCGGCTGACCGCGGCCGAGGCAGTTGGCAGCAGGACGGTGAGGCCGAGGACGAGGGCGATGGTGGTGAGGGCGAGGCGCAGCATTGGAGTCCTTTTTCTGAAGCGTTGGAGTCAGGATAGCGGCCCAACCTGAACGAATCAGGAACGAAATCGGGACGGCCGGGTGCCCGCCGGTGCCAATTTGTGCCGAGGATGGGCCGCCGCGAGGGTTCCTTCCCTTAATCGCGGATACCGGCTCTGCTATACCTGCGCCCCATGCATCCCGTAGCGGCCGCCTTCTGGGGCGGCTTTTTCACAGTGGCCGCCGTCATGCTCGCTGCAGCCATGGTCGCCGCAGCCAGGGGCTTCAGCCGGGTGGCCGCCGCCGGCGCCACCTATTCGGTGGTGCCGGTGCTGTTCGTCTGCGCCTTCCTCAAGCTCCTGCCCATCGACGAGCCGGACGCGCAGTCGCGCTTCCTGACGCACCTCACCGTGCTGGGCTCGATGGGCCTCACCTCGCAACTGCTGCTGGTGCTGCGCGGCTACCGCAAGCCGCTGTCGAACCAGCCACTGCAGCTGGCCCTGCTGGTGTCGGCCGTCGCGATGCTAGTCCTGTGCTGGCTGGTGCCGCCGCGCTGGGGGATGTGGCTGGCCAACGGCTACGGCCTGGCGCTGGGCTTCGGCCTCATCGTGCTGGCGCTGCGCAAGGCCGTGCGCGGCACCCGCGTGGCCTGGATCTCGGCGGCGGGCGTTTCGCTGGCCATCATCAGCCTGGTCACGCTCGACTGGATCTGGGTGCACGGCGACACGACGCCATTGGCCGTGCACGCGCTGGGCGCGCTGTCTTCCATGGCCTACATCGGGATCATGGGCTGGGCCATGTGGATGCGCTACGCCTATGCGCTGGAGCTCAAGCAGGTGCTGGCCCAGGGCCCCAGCTTCGACCCGGTCACCCGGCTGCCCTCGCACGCCCATGCCGGGCGGCTGGTGGGCTCCTTCCTGCGCAGCGGGTCGGCGCAGTCGCTGGGCGTGGTGGCGGTGACGCTGGCCAACCTGGCCACGCTGGAGGCACTGTACGGGCGCGCCGCCTACAACCATGCGCTCTACGTCTCGGCGGGCCGGCTGCGGCGCTGCACGCCCCTGGGCGCCCAGCTCGGCCGGCTGGGCGATGACGGCTTCCTGGTGCTGGTGCGCACGGAAGACCCCGAACTCCTGAAGCACATGGCGGCCAAGGTGCGGCGCGCCCTCACGCAGCCGATCCACGTGGGCGAGGACATCGAGCAGCACACGGCCGGCGCGTTGCCGGCCGACTGGGTGGCCGACATCGGCATCGGCATGTCGCTGCGCAAGGACCCCGATGGCGCGGCCAGCGCGGTGGCCACGGCCCGCGCCATGTCGCGCGCCGCGCTGGCCATGGCCAGCCGGATTGCCTTCTCCGAACAGCGGGAAGCGAAAGTCGGCGCTTGAGCGGCGGCGTGGGTCTGGACCATCGGCGGACCGCGGCGGGAACCCGTCGCATCGTCCCGACTCTACCTGGCTCATCCCGAGCCGGAGTCCCCATGACCCAGACCGAAACACAAGCGATCGTCACCCTCAGCCTCATGGCCGCCTTCGTCGACGGCGACAAGCATGACCGCGAGCGCGCGGAGGTCAGGCGCATCGCCGAGGGGCTGGCGCAGTCCGACGCGGTGCACCTGCCCACGCTGGTGCAGGACGTGCTGATGAAACGGGTGGACCTGGCCGGTACCGCCGCGGCCCTGCGCTCGGCCGACACGCGCCAGCTGGCCTACGAGATGGCGGTCTGCGTGTGCGATGCCGACGGTGTGCAGTCGCTGCCGGAGCAGAAGTTCCTGGAGCAACTGCGCAGCACCCTGGGCCTGGATGCGGGCCGGGCGCGGCAGTTCACCGAAGACGCCGAATCCGTCGCCGCCGCGCCCATGGCCGGCCCGGTGCCGGCGCCGGGCGGCAGTGTCGAGCCTCCGCCCGTGCCCACGGCGGGCGTGGCTGGCGTGGGCGTGGGCGTGCGCACGCCCAACGTCAGCGAGCAGGAGCTCGACCAGACCATCCTCAACGCCGCCATCACCAACGGCGCGCTGGAACTGCTGCCGGAGACGCTGTCGACCATGGCGATCATCCCGCTGCAGATGCGGCTGGTCTACCGCATCGGCCAGGCCTACGGCTACGAACTCGACTCCGGGCACGTCAAGGATTTCCTCGCCACCGTGGGCGTGGGGTTGACCTCGCAGTACCTCGAACAGGCGGGCCGCAAGCTGCTGGGCGGGCTGCTCGGTCGCGTGGCTGGCGGGCTGGGGCGCGGTATCGTCCAGCGCGGCCTGCAGCTTCTTCAGCGATGCGTACAGCGCGGCGCGCTCCTGCGGATCCAGCACCTGCAGCAACTGCTCCTGGCTTGCGCGCGCCTGCGGCAGGATGCGGCGCGCCAGCGCGCGGCCGGCGGGGGTGATCGCCACGATCAGCCGGCGGCCGTGGGCCGGATCGGCTTCGACCGTGACCAGCGACTGTGCGCCGAGGGAGCGCAGCAGCCGCCCCGCGTACGCCTTGTCCATCGCCAGCGCGCGGCACAGCGTGGCCAGTTGCACGGAGCCTTCCGAATTCAGCCGTGCCAGCATGCGCCACTCGGCCACCGACAGGCCGTGCGCACGTGCGTAGGTGGCGCTGACCTGCTGCTGGATCGCCTGGGCGAGCCGCAGCAGCATGGTGCTGGGATAGTCCTCCAGCGGCAGGTCGGCAGCGAAGCGACCGTCGGCCTGCCAGGGGCAGGACTCGGCGGAGCGGGGCCGGCGGGACGGTGTGGACACGTCCACACTGTGATCCGGGCCGGGCGGCGACCGGAGAGAGTTTTCCCTGCGGTCCTAGGTATGCGTGGTGAGGTGGCGCCGATCAGCCCGGAGGCGAAGACCGGCGAGTGAGCACCACCGGCGCCCCACCCAGGCGACTGCGGGTGCGGGTATGCGCGACGCCTGCATCCATGGCCGTCACGTGCTCGGGCAGCCAGCGGCGCAGCTCGGCCGTCAGCCGCGCCACCAGATGGGCGGACTCGGTCGAGTCCGGACCGGCCGCGACGATGCCGCGCACCTCGTCCATCGACTTGAGCACGGCCGCGTGCTCGTCCAGGTGGCAGCTGGCGTTGCCGTCACGCATCTGCCGCAATTCCTGGTCCTCCAGCGCGAAGTGTTCGCTGGCGTGCGCCTGAAGCGCGTCGAGGCTGGCGAGCACGTCTGCGCCTTTGGCAGCGGCGAGGCGGTCGACGAGGTCGGCCAGCTTCGCGTGGTCAGCATCGAGTGTGGGATCTCCGAGAGCGGGTGCTTCTGTCATGGCTGGGCGGCGTCGAGCTGCAATTCAGGAATCGGGAGTAAGGCGGGAACGATAGCCGGCTTTTCTCAGCGCATGAAGAGCCCGCCGTTCATGTCCAGAGTCGCCCCGACGAAGAACCCGCCCTGGTCGGACGCCAGTAGCGCCACCGCGGCGGCGAACTCGGAGGCTTCTCCGAATCGGCCGATCGGCACCAGCTTCTCGATGCGCTCGATCTGTTCCTGCGACAGCCGCCCCTTGGCCGTGGAGATCGGGCCCGGCGCGATGGCGTTGACGGTGACGCCGGTGCCCGCGAGCTGCTGTGCGAAGTACTTCGACAGCATGGTCGCCCCCGCCTTGGCTGCCGCGTAGTGCGCCGACGCGACCGTGCCGCCGTTCTGCCCGGCCAGCGAAGTGATGTTGACGATGCGGCCCCAGCCGTTGGAGCGCATGTGATCGGCAAAGACCTGGCAGCTGAGGAAGACGCTGCGCATGTTGATTGCCACGATGTCGTCGAACTCCTCGGTCGTGATGTCCTGCACCGGCGTGCGCTTGGCGTAACCGGCATTGTTGACCACGATGTCGGTACGGCCCCAGGCGCTGGCGATGCGGTCCCGCGCATCCTCGAACGCCCGTTTGCTGCGCACGTCGAGTGTCAGGGCCATCGCAGAGACGCCGGAATCGTCCAGGCGATCCGCCAGCTGCCGCGCGGCTTGCCCGTCGATGTCGCTCACCGCGACGCGCGCGCCGGAGGCGTGGAACAGGCGGGCGATCTCCTCGCCCACGCCGCGGCCGGCGCCGGTGACCAGTGCCGTGCGGCCGTGGAAGTCGAAATTCACGGTGCTCTTGTTGCCGGTCGGCATGTCCATCTAGAGGTCCAGGGTAAGGGACGGGGTGCGTGCCCCGGAACAGCACACCATCACGGCGTCGTTCGCATCGCGTTCGTCCTGGGTGAGGAAGACGTCGCGGTGGTCCGGCACGCCATGGAGCACAGGCACGCGGCAGCTGCCGCAGACGCCTTCGGTGCAGGCGAAGCCCACGTCGACACCGGCGTTGAGCAACGCGTCCAGCATGGTCTCGCCGGCCTTGACCTCGAGGGTCTTGCCGCTGCGCTGGAGTTCCAGCCGGTAGCCGCCCTGGCATGCAGGCTGCGTGTCCGCCGAGAAATACTCGAAGTGCAGGCGCTTGCCCAGGTGGGCGCCATGCTCGCGGTACGCGGCCAGCATGCCGGCGGGCCCGCAACAGTAGGCATGCGCCTGCGGCGCCAGCGAGCCGAGCAGGCGCTGCAGGTCGAGCCGCGGCGTGCTCGGCTCATCGTCGATGGTCACATGTACCTGCGCGAATGCCGCCAGCTGGTCGAGGAAAGCTGCACGGGCCCGCGTGCGCACGGCGTAATGCAGCTCCCAGGAAGATCCCAGGCGTTGCAGTCTCGCGATCATCGACAGCATGGGCGTGATGCCGATGCCGCCGGCGACCAGCACAGTGTGAGCTGAGTTCTCCTCCAGCGGAAAGTTGTTGCGCGGTTCCGAGACTTCCACCAGCTGCCCGGCACGCCATTCCTCGTGGATGTGGCGCGAGCCGCCGCGGGTGGCGGGGTCCAGTTGCACGGCGATCTCGTAGGCGCCGTGCTCCCTGGGGTCGTTCAGCAGGGAATAGCTGCGGGTGAGGCCAGGACGCAGCGCCACGTCGACGTGGGCACCGGCGGTGAAGGGTGCCAGGTGCGCCCCGGGCAGTGGCTCCAGCCGGAAGCCCAGGATGTCCTGTGCCTCCCAGCGGACCGATCGAACCCTCGCCTTCATGCCCGCTCCTCGGGCTGCGCCGTCCAGCGCACCGCCTTTTCCAGTTGCGCCTGGTAAGCCTGTTCCAGCGGCGCGTCGGGGGCGAACAGGAAGGAGCCGGCGCGTGCGCCCATGAAGGTGTCCGGGTCGCTGGCGCCCGGCGGCAGTTCGCCGCTGTCGCGATAAGCACGGGCCGCGAGCAGCAGGCGACGGCGGGTGCGGGCGATCATCTGGTCGGTCGGCGCGAGATGTTCCCAGTCATGGTCCGTGATGGGCCCCATGCTCTCGGTCACCGCCTGGTCCTGGATGGTGATGTTGCCGATGCCGGTGTATTGCGTCCCGTCGCGCTGCGACTGGCGATCCAGGCCCCAGTCGTTGTGCGCCCGGTCACGGCAGCGCCAGCGGCCATGCCAGTCGTTGGTGTTCGGCTCGTACTCGAACTTCTCGTACAGCGGCTGCCCGTTCCTGCGCTTGGACACGTAGGCAGGGTTACCTTCGTCGACCCCGCCCGAGATGTCGAACAGCATGCTGTGGTGGTCGTCCATCGGCACCCAGGCGCGCGCGATGGCGCGGCTGGAGAAGCGTGCGTTGGGCGTCTGCGTCCAGAACGGGAACATGAAGTGGGCGACGCGCCAGGACATCTGGCCGTCGTCGTTCGTGCGGAATCCCCCGTACATCGTGCCCCAGTCGGTGTTGCGCACCTCATACTCGGGAGCGCGGTTGATGACGGTGGGGCGCATCGGATGGTCGTCGTCGAGGTCCTCGGGCTTGAGCATCCCCACGTGCAGGAAACCCACGTGAGAGGTGTCGATGTCGCCCTCCAGCGCCTGCAGCCAGTTGCACTCCCGCTGCAGGCACCAGATCTCGTTGCCGGGGATCAGGTTGGCCTCGATGTTGGGCAAGGGCGGGGGCGATTCCTGCTGCCGGCCCATGTACACCCACACCAGGCCGTTGCGTTCGGTCGTGCGATAGGCCTTGGCATGCACCTTGTCCTTGAATTCCTGGCGCGCCGGCACGTTGGGCATGTCCACGCAGTTCCCTCGCACGTCGAACTTCCAGCCGTGGTAGACGCAGCGGATGCCGCTTTCCTCGTTGCGGCCCAGGTAGAGCGAGGCGCAGCGATGCGGGCAGCGGTGGTCGAAGATGCCGACGCATCCCTGCGAGTCGCGAAAGGCGACGAGCTTCTCGCCCAGCAGCATCAGCCGCATGGGATCGCCGTCCGCCTGCAACTCGGAGGAGAGCGCCGCGGGTATCCAGTACTGCCGCATGAACTCTCCCATGACGGTTCCGGGACCCACCCGCGTCAGGTCGGTGCTGTCTTGCGCTTTCATGAATGCCCTTGCCGCGGTGCATGCCGCGATGGATGGTGAGGGGCCCGGAGACTTCCGGGCCAGTGCACTGATCGTAGGAGCAGACGCGGCGCCGCGTGATTCGAAGCGCGCCGGCGACATTCAATAACCGGAAGGATCGGCATACCGGCTTACTTTCCGCAGGTCGCCAGACGCATTTGCGCGTAATTTCCCGGTCGCGGGAAGGTCAAGGTTGGCGCGGTACTTCCAAGTCGATGAGACGCTCGGTCTGCTCCTCCCACTCACGCATAAGCTGCTTGGCACGGCGGTGGTTGTCGATCGCGTGTTGTAGAAGCTCGGCCTGCGCTGGCGTGACCATGCGATGCACGAGCTTGCCGCCGATCATGTGCCCCCATTCGTAGTACGGGCCATGACGGGCCTGCGGATCCTGGGCGCAACGGCACCCGGGCTTGCCGCACACCTTCATGCGCATGTGCAACGTGCCCGAGCACAGGTACTCGATGTCGGCCAGGGCCGCCCGGACGCCGCCGATCTTGTCTCGGACCTGCTTGATGTTTTGTGCGAGTGAACGCGGCATGAGTGCTTGACTTTTGCGATTCTGTCGTTAATAGTAGCGCCAGAATGCCAAGCTCGCAAGCCCCGACTTCCACCAAGGAGGCGGCAGGCTTCACTCTTCACACCGAGCGCCTGGGCCCGCTGCCCCTGATCAACCACTTCATCGAGCGCATCGGCCTGCACGACACCCTGTCGCGCCACATCCCCTCGGACGCTCGCTGCAGCATCACCCATGCCAGCGCGCTGGGCGTGCTGCTGCGATCGATCATCGTGGAGCGCGAACCGATCTACCGCCAGCACGAGACCGTGCACGGCTTCGCCGATGGCATGTTCGGCATCAGTGCCCAGGAGATGGAGCACCTGAGCGACGACCGCCTCGGGCGCGCCTTGGACCGGCTGTTCGATGCCGATCGCACGGCGTTGCTGACTGAGCTCGTGTTGGCCGTTGGGCAGCGCTTCGGGGTGCGTTTCGAGGAGTTCCACAACGACTCCACATCGATCAGCTTCTGCGGCGGCTACCGCCGCGCCCGAGGCCGCCAGATTCGCGCTCGCACCGCGCCCGCGATCACCTTCGGGCATTCGAAGGCGCACAGGCCGGACCTCAAGCAACTGCTGTTCATTCTGACCATGAGCGCCGACGGCAACGTGCCGGTGGCGTTTCGCTGCACCGACGGCAACACCAGCGACTCGGTCACCCACGTGCAGACCTGGGAGACGCTCAGGGCGGTGGCCGGCAGGAGCGACTTCCTGTACGTGGCCGACAGCAAACTGTGTTCGCGCGAGAACATGGATCACATCGACCGCGCAGGGGGCCGCTTCGTCACCGTGATGCCACGCAGCCGGCTTGAGGATGCGCAGTTTCGCGAATGGCTGCAAACCCACACGCCCGAGTGGTCCCTGGTGTGGGATCGGCCCAACCCGCGCTACAGCGACGGGCCGCGCGACTGCTGGTACGTCCATCGGGCGCCGCTACCCTCCATGGAAGCCTGGTCCATCGTGTGGGTCTGGAGCACGCTGCTGACGCTGCGCCAGCATGCCCGGCGGCTACGCAACATCGCCGCTGCCATCGAAGAGTTCGAGCGGTTGCGCCAGCGCCTGGCCTCCGCCAAGACCCGGCTGCGCGGCGCCCCCGAGATCGACCTGCAGATCAAGCTCATCGTGGACAGGCACCATGTGGGTCGCTACCTCAAGGTTCGCCGCGTCGTTCGCGAAGAGCACGTCTTCAAGCAAACCCGCCGTGGCCGCCCGGGCCCCGACACGGCCTACCGCAAGATCACCAAGCGACGCTTCGACGTGCAATGGAGCACCGACGAGCAGGCCATCGCCTACGACCGGCGAAGCGACGGCATGTACCCGTTGATGACGAACGACCGCAAGCTCAGCGCCGCACAGGTCCTGCAGGCCCACAAAGGCCAGCCCATGATCGAGAAGCGCTTCGAGCAGATCAAGACCGTACACCAGATCGCCCCGGTGTTCCTCAAGGACGAGGGTCGCATCGAGGCACTGTTCACCCTGTACGCGATCGCACTGCTGGTGCAGGCCCTCATCGAGCGCGAGCTGCGCCAGGCCATGGCGCACGAAGCCATCGAGGAACTGCCCATCTACCCCGAGCAGCGCCAGTGCGCGCATCCCACCACCGAGCAGGTGCTGCGCCTGTTCAGCCTGGCCGAGCGCCATCAACTGCGTCAACACGGCCGCACCGTTCAGGCATTCAACCTCACACTCACCGACCTGCAGCGCAAAGTGCTCGCGCTGCTCGGCGTCCCCGCAAGCACGTTCTAGGCACCTCGAAACGCAGCCCGGAAATTACGCGCAAATGCGTCTGCTGACCCGCGGAAAGTAAGGCACGCGACCCCTCGGACGCCATAAGCCCCACCTCGCACACGCAGTGACCCTCTGGCCGAGCTGCGCACTTTGGCGGGAAAAAGAAGCTTGCGCGTCTCTCGTACACACACCAAGCTCGCGGCGAACGCGCAAGGATGGGATCGCGAAATTTTACTGTTGCGCACTACGAATGTGTAAGCAGCCGTTGTGCCGCCCCCCCGGTACCCGCAAAAATTATGGTCAGCGATCCGCACCTAAGCAGCAAGCATGTTGACTTCCTTGCCTGTCTCGATCTATGATCCTCCGAGACTGCAAATATTGCGTTTCGCAATTATTACTCAGTGCTCGCGCATTCTCACCACTCCACCTCTCTGCGAAAACCATATGACCGAAGCTCCTCTGCCTCATCCGTCAGTGTTCCTGGGCCAACAACGGCTGAAGGTGATCCGCGGTTACCGTGTCCACGAGCAGCGCACGCCGAGCCAAGACATTCATGTGATCACACCTTCGCAAACAATTGGCCCGTTCTTCGGGGTCGGCTTGGTCCGCCCGGGTGACGAGGACCTGGCATGCAAGCAGCCCAGAGGCGCGCGCGCTGAAGGAACGCCCATCATTATCCAGGGGCAGGTGATGGACGAGAACGGCAAGCCGGTGCGCAAGGCGTTAATCGAGGTCTGGCAGGCGAACCGGTGGGGCAAGTACGAGCACCCGGACGACACGACGCAGGCGCCGCTGGACCCGAACTTCAAGGGGTGGGGTCGCGCGCTGACAGACTCGCAGGGGCGCTATACCTTCCGCTCCATCAAGCCGGGTGCGTATCCCAACCCGGGCTACGACAACTGGATGCGACCGCCGCACGTGCATTTCTCCCTGTTCGCGGCCGGGCTGATGCAGCGCCTCATTACGCAGATGTACTTCCCCGGCGAGGAGTACAACGATATTGATCCAATCCTTAACGGGGTGGAGGACCTGCGCGCGCGTGCCTCGCTGATCGCGCGCCGGATGCCCGACGAGCCGGAGGGCACACAGGTGTACCAGTTCGACATCGTGCTGCGCGGTAGCCAGGAAACGCCGTTCTTCGTGGAAGGAAAATGAGTGTGCGATCGGCGGGCGAGATCTTCGGCGAGGCCGAGACTCTGGCCCTGTACCTCGGAATCGAGGTGGCGCTCGCGCATGCGCAAGCCGAAGTCGGCGTCATCCCCGAAGATGCGGCGCGCGAAATCGAGCGGGGTGCGACACTGGACGCCATCGACGTTCCGCGCGTGCGGCAGGAGGCTCAGCGCACCGGCTACGCTGTAGCTCCCCTGGTGCGGCAGCTCACGGAGGCGTGCGGAGATGCGGGCCGGTTCGTGCACTGGGGCGCCACGACACAGGACATCGTCAACACCGCACTTGCACTGCAAGTCGACGAGGCATTCAGAGGCGTGCTGGAGCGGGTGGAGCGGCTGGCGCGAGCGCTGGCTGCGCTGGTGCGGTCGCATCGTCACAGTGTGATGGCCGGGCGGACTTTCGGCGGCCACGCACTGCCCATCACATTCGGCTTCAAGGCGGCGGTGTGGCTGTCGTCCGTGCTGCGCCATGCGGAGCGCGTCCGCGCGGCCGTCGCGCGCCCCATCCCGGGGGAGTTTGCAGGCGCGGCGGGAACGCTGGCGTCGCTGCAGGAGCAAGGCTTGGCCGTGAGGCGCGCGTTCATGCGGCGTCTGCGCCTGCCCGAACCGACGATCACCTGGGCCGCGATGCGCGACGAGGTGTTCGTTCGGGTGGCAGCCCTTGCGGGATTGACCAACAGCCTGGCAAAGATCGCGCAGGATATTGCGGAACTTGGCAGCACCGAGATCGGAGAAGTGGCGGAGCCCCACGCCGGTGGCAAGGACACCAGCAGCACGCTGCCACTGAAGGCGAATCCCATTCTGTGCGCGCACACCGTCGCCGCGGCGACGCTGGTCGGCCAGAATGCGATGAGTGTCCTGCTGGCCGGCCGACAGCGGCAGGAACGCAGCGGCGAGGCCCTGCTCGAGCTGCAGGTGGTCGGGCCCGCGTTCATCGCAGCCGAGCGATGCCTGGACTTGGCCGTCCTGCTGCTGGAGGATCTGCAGGTATTCCCTAGCCGCATGCGGCGCAACCTGGACGGCACGCGGGGCGTCATGCTGGGCGAACGCTTCATGATGGCGCTTGCGCCGCGGCTCGGTCGCTTGCAGGCGCACGACCTGGTGCACGAGGCCTGCCGCGCAGCGATAGAGCGAGATGTCCCGCTCGAATCCGTCCTGGCGGAAATTCCAGCGGTAGTAGAGGTGCTTTCGAACGCTGAACTGCAGGCGCTGGCGGATCCGGCCACCTATCTGGGCAGCGCCGACGCCATGTGTGCCGCGGTGCTGCAGCAGGCCAGTTCGGTCATTCCGGAGGCAGCCCATGAGTGAGCAACCGATCCCTGATTGCCTGGGTCCGCGGCCTGTGACGGCGCGCCCTGCATGGCATGTGCCTCACGGATCATGGGACACGCACTTTCACGCCCTGGGGCCGCAACTTCGCTTTCCGTATGGAGCGAAGCGCAAGTACACGCCGCCCGACGCACCGGTGGAGCAGTGCCTTCGCCTGCACGAGGCCCTTGGATTCGCACGCGGCTGGGTGGTGCACGCGAACACGCACGGGTTCGACAACGCGGTCGACCTGGATGCCGTGGCGCGCTCCGACGGCCGTTATGTAGCCGTGGTCCGCCTGGATGCGTCCGCCTCACCCGCGTCGTGCGCCGAGCTGCACGCGCGCGGCGCACGCGGCGTGCGCTTCGCCTTCAACCCGCAGCACGGCGGCTCGTTGGACCTGACCGTATTCAATCATGTGGTGCGCTGCATTGCGCCCCTGGGCTGGTTCGTCGAGCTTCATTTCGATGGTGCCGACATCGCGCGCCTGCAAGAGTGGCTCGAGGCCATTCCGGTGCAGGTTGTCATTGACCATTTGGGCCGGGTGGACCCAGCAGGAGGTGTCGCACAGGAGCCGTTCCAGATCCTGCTCGCGCTGCTTGCGCGCGGCAACTTCTGGATCAAGCTCAGCGGCGCAGACCGCATCTCGCGGCAGGGGGCGCCGTATGCCGATGTAGCGCCGTTGGCGCAGGCGCTGGTGAGCGCCCGTCCCGACCGCTTGTTGTGGGGAACAGATTGGCCGCACACGGGCTACTTCGATGCCGCCAGGGTGCCGGAGGACACCGCGCTGGTGGATGCCTTGGCCACCTTCGTTCCCGAGGCGCCGGAGCGGGAAGCTATCCTGGTCCACAACCCGCTGCGCCTGCTGGCATTGGCGGCCTGAATCTCGTTTGCACGCGCTGCGTAGGTCGTCAGCGCTGACGTCCCCTCGACAGGAGGTGGCTGGAAGGCAGCTTCGGGTGGAGCACCTTGCGCACCGCATTGATGCAGACCACAGGCAGTTTGTCCGGATCGAGCAGCCCGATCTGCACCAGAAACGAGGGCTGATCCCAGTAGATATGTCCATGTGCGATCTTGCCGACGCGGAAGGTGATAATGCGGATCAGTGCCACCTCGCGTGACGGTCGGCTGGCGGGATGCCGGGGAGCATCCACGCGATCTCCGGGTCGGGGGTGAAGCAAAGCAGCCTTCCTGACTATATCTTGTAATCGACCATTGGCCGCGTGGCCAGTCGTGCAGTTGTTGCGTCAGCGGCTTGGTCTGCGCCTGCCGCACTTTGAGCCGGCGGTCCGGGTCGGCGAGCGCCCCCACCGAGATCCAGTCGCACCTCGAGTCGGCCCGCGGCAGTGGGCATCGTGCCGAGCGCGCCCGATCGACAAACGGCGCCGCCGTCACTGCGCCCGGCTTCGGCGCGTCCCCCCCTCGGCGACTTGGTCGCCGCCGTCGACGCTTGCTCGTCCAAACGGGCCTTCCAGCGCCGATAGCTTGCGCGCTCACCCCCTCGCGCCGGCAGAACGTGCCGATCGGCTCTCCGCTTTCCGCATGCCGCCGAAACAGTTCCTGCCATGCTTGGCTGCCCAAACGCCGTCGCTTGATGCCTTCCAGTTCGCCTGCTCCGCATTCGTTGAAGATGCAGGCATTCGGCCGCGCACGCACCGACGGTGTTGCCGAAGTCTCCGCTGGGAGAGGCGTTCGGCTACGCGCTGAGCAACTGGGTGGCGTTGAACACCTTCGTGGAGCACGGCATCCTGGAGGCCGACAACAACTGGGGCGAACGCGCCTTGAAGCCGGTGGTGATGGCCTGCTCATAGTGCCCGCTTTCGTTAAGTGCTTGAAAACATTGGAATCTGATTCCCGCCATCGATGCGACACGGGCGAGCTGTTCGCGCGGCAGCCTCGATGACGCGCTGATCGAGCAGATCGTCGGCGCGGATCTGGTACGGCGCTCTCGCGACGACCTGTTCGGCGGGCAGCAGCCCTGCCTTGATCAGGCGCCGGATGCAGTGATTCGTGACACCGAGCTTGGCTGCAGCCTCCGACATCGTCAACCATTCGCCATCCTGATGCGCGGAGCGGTAGGCACGAATGTCATTGACCATTCGCACCGAGGCAACGCGATGCGCGGTCCAGGTCTTGCCCTGACCCGTCGGAAGCGTCATGCGGTTGAGCGACGCGGCGATGTGCTCGCCCACTTGCCGGCCATGCTGCGCATGACGGCCAGCGCCTCTTCGGGCGTGCGGCAGCCATGCAATGGGAGGTGATGCTCAAGGTCCTTCACGAGGGTGCGCAGCAGCTGCTGGCGCGTTCGCATCGTGACATGCGGCGAATTCCACGCTGCGGCGAGATCGTCAGCTAGGCCGGCCAGATCCGGTGCAGGTGCCGAGGTCTGCGCCTGATCGCTTGCGGTAGCGGATCGGCGTCCAGTCGAAGCTGACCATCTTCTTGCCGTCTGAGGGCCGCGGGAAGTGCACGCCATCAGCTGCCAGCGACAGCAGCACCTGGCGAGCGCTGCCCAGCTTGCGAACGCGCTCGAAGATTAATCGGATCGCCTCCTGCAGCCGCGCGTCGGGATCGAACCCGAGGCCGACCTCTCGGTGCCAGACGTAGCCGACTGGCACGCTGATGCGCAGTTCGCCGCGATGGGCCTTGGCCCGCGCAGCGTCATACATGCGTGCCTTGAGAACGCCCAACTCGAATTCGCTGATGCTGCCCTTCATTCCCAGCAGCAGCCGCTCGTTGGGCCGACACGGGTCATACACGCCGTCCAGATCGATCACCCGGGCCTCGACCAAGCCACACAGCTCCAGCAGGTGGTGCCAGTCGCGTCCGTTGCGCGCCAGCCGTGATGCATCGAAGCAAAGAACCGCGCCGACTTCGCCGGCGCACAGCCATGCAACCAACCGATCGAAACCGGGGCGCGCCACCATGCCACTGGCAGAGCGCCCGAGGTCGTCGTCGATGACTTCGATCTGCGCGAACCCCCGGCGTCGCGCTTCCTCCACCAGGTCGTACTGGCGGCGCTGGCTCTCCAGATTGGTCTGGACTTGCGTCTGAGTGGATTGGCGCACGTAAACGACCGCCTTGCGCCGCAGAACGGCGGCCGGCAACAATTCAGAGTTCGCCATCGTCACCCCCTGCGTCCAGGCCGGCCGCTTGCAGCAGCAGGAGCGCCAGTGTGCGACCGCGCTGGTTCGCTCGATCGATCTCAGTTCCTGCAGCACGGCGGACTCGAACGACATGCTCAGTTGCTGCGGCGCTGGCGGACGTGACGGCACTGCGATCGACGGCTTGCGCGTCGTGCGGAGGGACTGGGTCATGGGATTGCTCGCCTGTGGGTTGAACACCGGCGAAGCTTCGTCGAAGTCCAAGCTCGGACAGCTGCAGGTGTAACTCCGCGAGCGCCTGTACCGACGCTCTCGGTGCGCCGAGTTCCATGGCCGTGCACGCGACGGCGTCGAGCATCCATGCCGGCACGACGATGACGATGCCGGGCGACGCCTCGACGTGAACCACGTCGCCGTTGGCTCGCTGCTCGCTGTACTGGCGCCTTACGCGACGCTCGTACAGCGGGTGCCAGCGATAGAAGACCTCAACTTCTTGCGCGACATGCGCAGAATGACCCGGTGATTAGGAAGACCTCAATCCGACGGACGACGCGAACCTGCGAGCCTACTATCAAGAGTGGAGCCGGCTGATGGGGCGAAGCGCGTCGGCACCGTTCGAAGCGCACGCACAAGAGGTGACGCTGTGAGCTACGAGAATCTTCTGGACGCGTTCGAGGTGCAGCAGTTCATCCAGCGCACGGCCGCGCTGTTGAACGCCGAGAAGCTTTCCGAATGGCTGGAGCAGTTCCATTCGGATGGCTTGTACGAGATCACCGCGTACAGCACTGAGCTTGGCAAGGAGCTGGCATGGTGGAAGCAGGAATTGCCGCTGCTGCAAAAAACCATCTCGGAGGTGCCGAGACACGTGCGTGATCCGGCCAAGCGTCTGCACGTGCTGGGGCCGCCGCTGGTGAGCGTGACGGGTGACGCGGCGCGAGGGCAAACGGCCTTCTCGGTATTTCGCACCCTGCCAACAGGGGAGACCAGCCTCTTCGTGGTGGGCCGCTACCTTGACGAGCTGGTGCGGGTCGGGAGCGGCTGGCGCTTCAGCGTCCATCGGGTGCAACTGGAGACACGCGTCCTCGATGCATTTACGCATCTGCCGCTGTAGATGGCGCAGCCAAGAGGTTGCTCACAACGCGAATGCTCCTGATGGGCGGCTTGCAATGTCGCGGAGTGTTGGCCAAACGGCGAGTTCGTACGTGACGAATGCCCAGGTATCGTCGCGGAGCGAAGCTTGAGCCACGCTGCCGACTGAACATTGAGCGAGGGCTAGATGCCTTCCGCGAGCGTTCGGCACGCGATAAGCCTCGAGATCGAATGCTGTCCAATGGTGAACACCTTTGAACGCTGGACATGCAACGAATGCACACCCCGCTGGTTCGGCAAGCCATTCAGGTGCTGAGGACACTCCAGATCATTTCCGGTCGCCCGGGGTTGCACTTTCCTGGCGAGAGGGGCGCATGAGCGGCGCCCAGGTCGCACTGTTCATCGCTTTCGTGGTGGTCGCGACCCTGGCGCAGGGGCTGACAGGCTTCGCGTTCGTGCTGGTACTGCTTGGGCTCGCCGGCCTGTTCCAGCTTGCGCCCGTGACGGACCTGGCGAACGTGGCAACCACGCTGGCCGTGCTGGGCGCGGCGGCAATGCTGCGCACCTCGCTGAGACACGTCGACCGTACTGCCTATCGCGAGGCGGTGGCTGGATCCGCGCCGGGGGTTCTCGCCGGTGTGCTGTTGCTACAGTGGCTGAGCGCAAACGTCATGACCGTATTGGGCGTGCTGCTCGGCGTGACCATCTTCGCGTGCGCGATCACCATGTTGCGGCCGGGAAACGTGCTGCCAGTACGGTCCAGCGGCATCTGGTTCGGCGGCTTCGGCCTGCTCTCGGGACTGCTGGGCGGCCTGTTTTCGGCCGGCGGCCCCCCGCTTGTGTACCACTTCTACCGACAGCCCATGGCAATGGAAGCCCTGCGGGCCACCTTGGTCGCCGCGCTGACCACGATGAGCGTGATGCGGATTGTCGTCGTCCTGGCAACGGGACAGTTCAGCCTGCTTGCGCTGAAGATGATCCTGCTCGCCGCCCCTGCGGTGCTGGGGACGTCCTGGCTGCTGCGACGCTATCCCCCCCGCTGGCGACGCGAGACGGTGCTCAGGATCGTGTGCGTGTTGCTTCTCGCCACCGGCGTCAGCATCGCCGCCTCAGCCCTGCTGGGACGTTGAGTCCGCACGCATGAGGAACCTGTGCATGCGCGACTGCGCGTGCATCGATGAGGCGGCACACTACCGCCGCGTGTCACGCGGGTCGATGATTGTCCTCCACGCTGAAGGCTTCTGCAGTGAGGAACGAGGAGGTGAGCTCGCTCAGTTCCGCCTCCAGCTCGCGTTCGCGTTGCTTGGGATCGGCCGCCGCACTGATTCGCGCTTGTACGCGTCCCCTTCACCGCGCAGCGAGCCCCACTCCGCCGGCGGCCACCCAAGTTTCAGCCCGATTCCGCCTGCTGAGAACATAGTGCGCAAACGGCGTCGCAGCCGCGAGCCAAGCACCGGCTGCGGCGGCATCGCAGTCCAGCGCCTGGGCGACCTCGTAAGCCTCCAGGCGCACCGGTTGCCGCAGGCGCGTGTCGCGGCTGGCGCCGGCGTGGAGCGCGCACAGCGCGAAGTCCGCCCCGGCAGGCAGGTGCAGCAGTTCCGCACGCGTGTCCAGCGGCAGCGCTTGCCACTCGAGCAGCGACAGCCGCAGTCCGCAGCCGTCCAGCTTGTGGCGCACAGCGAGCGGCAGCCACAGCAGGCGGCGAGCTTCGTCGGGTTCGAAGGAGAGGCAGGCGGTGGGCCCCACGTCGGGTCGCATACGGACAGCATAGCGCCCGCCTGAAGTTCGAGAACGCAATATTCAGGTCGCATTGACCTGAATAATCGATCGTCCTCGGGCCGTGTCAGTCCGTCGTGCAGTGGCGCAGGAACCCTTCGGCTGCGGCGCCCAGCTTCTTCGCCCGGTGCAGCACGATGGAAAGGGTGCGCTGCATCGGGGGCAGGGTGGTGGCAAGCTCCACCAGCCACCCCTCGGCGATCGCCTCCTTCACCGCCAGCCGGGACAGGCACCCCAGGCCCAGTCCTGCGGCCACGACGCGCTTGACCGCCTCGTTGCTCCCCAGCTCGAGCTCCACCTCCATCTGTGTCAGATGCGGGATCAGCCAGCGGTCCGAGGCTTCCCGAGTGCCAGAGCCGGGTTCGCGCAGGACCCAGGTGGCATGGTTCAGCTGGCGTGCGCCGGCGCGGCGTTCCGCCAACGGGTGGCCAGCGGCGGCGACCACGACGATCTCATCGCTGCGCCACTTGCTGACCGAGAGCTCCGGGTGGCTGTGGGTCCCCTCGATGAAACCGATGTCGGAGCGGAACGAGGCGACCCGCTCGAACACGTCATGCGTGTTGGCGATATCCAGCAGCACGTGGCTGCGCGGGTTCGCCTGCTTCCACCTGGCGATCAGCACCGGGAGCAGGTACTCGCCGATCGTGTAGCTGGCGGCCAGCCGCAGCGACGCCGCATGGGCCGCGGTGAACAGGGCTTCCGTCTCCACCGCCTGCTCCAGGATTCCGGCCGCGCGCGGCAGCAGGGCCCGCCCATTCTCGTTGATGACCAGCTTCTTGCCCACCCGGTCGAAGAGCTGCGCACCAAGCACGGCCTCCAGCTCGCCGAGCGCGTTACTCGCGGCCGACTGCGAGCGCGAGATCTCGTCAGCCGCGGCCCGCGTCGTGCCGCCGCGCGCCACCGCCGCGAACACCTCCAGCTGGCGCAGCGTGAGCTTCAGTCTCTGATCGATTTTCTGATTCACTGCAACCGGAATTATGCGGCACACGAATCTGTGCGCTGTCTAGCATAAGCTTATGTTCAAGTTCCTCTCCAGCGAGCCGGTGCACGATGCAACCGCGAGCAGCACCGCGGACACCGAGGTCAAGACGACTACGTGCTACATGTGTGCCTGCCGCTGCGGCATACGCGTGCACCTGCGCGACGGGCAGGTCCGGTACATCGACGGCAATCCCGACCACCCGATCAACAAGGGCGTGATCTGCGCCAAGGGCAGCGCGGGAATCATGAAGCAGGTATCGCCTGCGCGCCTGACGCAGCCGCTTCTGCGCAGGCCAGGCAGCGAGCGGGGCGAGGGTGAGTTCGAGCCGATCTCCTGGGAGCGCGCCTACGAGCTGCTCACCGAGCGCCTGGGCCGTATCCGCGCCACCGATCCGAAGAAGTTCGCCCTGTTCACCGGGCGCGACCAGATGCAGGCCCTCACCGGCCTGTTCGCGCGCCAGTTCGGCACACCGAACTATGCGGCGCACGGCGGCTTCTGTTCGGTGAACATGGCTGCCGGCATGATCTATTCGGTCGGCGGCAGCTTCTGGGAGTTCGGCGGCCCGGACCTGGATCGCGCCAAGCTGTTCGTGATGATAGGCACCGCGGAAGACCACCACAGCAACCCGATGAAGATCGCCTTGGGCGACTTCAAGCGCAAGGGCGGCCGCTTCATCTCGATCAACCCCGTGCGCACCGGCTATTCGGCGATCGCCGACGAGTGGATTCCGATCCGCCCCGGCACCGACGGCGCACTGTTCATGGCGCTGCTGCACGAACTGCTCGCGCAAGGCCTGGTCGACCGGTCCTTCCTGCAGCGGTTCACCAATGCGCCGCAACTGGTGGTGCTGGACGAGGGCGAGCGCGAAGGCCTGTTCGCCTTCGATCCCGCCGCCGGCCCGCCCGGCGACGGCCGCCACCCGCACAACAAGCTGGCATGGGACCTGGCCAGCGGCCGGGTGGTGCAGGCCTATCCGGAAGGCGTGGAGGAAGGGCGCCAACTGGCGCTGGAGGGCCACTACAAGCTGGCGGACGGGACGCGTGTGGCGCCAGCCTTCCAGCTGTTGCGAGACCGCGTTGCCGACACCACGCCCGAGTGGGCAGAGGACATCACTGGCATCCCGTCCGAGCGCATCCGCCAGCTGGCGCGCGAAGTGGGGGAGACGGCGCTGCACCAGGCCTTCGAACTTCCCATTCCGTGGACCGATGCGTGGGGGAAGCGGCACCCCACCACCCAAGGGCGGCCGGTGGCCTTCCACGCCATGCGCGGGCTGGCGGCGCATTCCAACGGGTTCCAGACGGTGCGCGCGCTGGCGGTGCTCATGAGCGTGCTGGGCACCATCGACGCGCCCGGCGGCTTCCGCCACAAGGCGCCGTACCCGCGCCACATCGTGCCGAACTACCGGGCCTTCAACGACCCGTCCATGATCAAGCCCAACACGCCGCTGAACGCGGCGCCATTGGGTTTTCCCGCCGGCCCCGACGAATTGGCGGTGCACGAGGACGGAACGCCGCTGCGCATCGATCACGCGTTCTCCTGGGAGCACCCGCTGTCGGCCCACGGGATGATGCACAACGTCATCACCAACGCGGTGCGCGGTGACCCCTACGAGATCGACACACTGTTGATCTTCATGGCGAACATGGCGTGGAACTCCACCATGAACACCATGGAGGTGCGCAAGAAGCTCAACGCGCGCGGGGAGGACGGCAACTACAAGATTCCGTTCCTGGTGGTGTGCGATGCCTTCCAGAGCGAGATGGTCGCCTTCGCCGACCTGGTGCTGCCGGACACTACCTATCTCGAGCGGCACGACGTCATGAGCATGCTGGACCGGCCGATCTCGGAGTACGACGGTCCGGTGGATTCCGTGCGCGTCCCCGTGGTGGAGCCCACCGGGAACTGCAAGCCGTTCCAGGAGGTGCTGATCGAGCTGGCCTCGCGCCTGAAATTCCCCGCCTTCACCCGAGAGGACGGCACGCGCAAGTTCAAGGACTATCCCGACTTCGTCGTCAACTTCCAGGCCCAGCCGGGCGTGGGCTTTCTCATGGGCTGGCGCGGCAAGGACGGCACTGAGCACCTGCGTGGCGATCCCAACCCCCGGCAGTGGGAGATGTACGCCAGGAACAACTGCGTCTTCCAGTACCACATGCCGGAAGACCAGCAGTACATGCGCAACTGGAACCAGCCTTACCTGGACTTCGCCAAGGACAAGGGTTGGCGGCAGCGCAACGACCCGGTGCAGCTGGCCATCTACTCGGACACGCTGCAGGCCTTCCGGCTGGCCGCGCAGGGCAAGAGCAAGGGCCGCCAGCCGCCGGAGCACCTGCGCGAGCGCATCGCCACCTACTTCGATCCGCTGCCGTTCTGGTATGCGCCGCTGGAGACCGCCTGCATCGACGCCGACCGCTACCCCCTGGCGGCGATCACCCAGCGGCCGATGGCGATGTACCACTCCTGGGATTCGCAGAACGCCTGGCTGCGCCAGATCCACAGCCACAACTACCTGTACGTGAACCCGCGCACCGCGCAGGAAGCTGGCATCGAGGACGGCGGCTGGGCCTGGGTGACCAGCGCCTGGGGAGAGCTGCGCTGCATGCTGCGCTACAGCGATGCGGTGGAGCCGGGCACGGTCTGGACCTGGAACGCGATCGGCAAGGGTTCCGGCGCCTGGCAGTTGGCGCCTGCCGCCGACGAGTCGCGCAAGGGCTTCCTGCTCAATCACCTGATCACCGAGGAGCTGCCCTTTGCCGGTGGACACATCAGCAACTCCGACCCGGTCACCGGCCAAGCCGGCTGGTACGACGTGCGGGTGAACCTGCGCCCGGCGGCGCCCGAAGAACCAGCGGAAACCTTCCCCCAGATTGCAACCGTGCCGAGCGCCCCAGGCGTGCTCGGGGGCGCCCGCAAGGTGCTTGCCTACCTCGTTCCCAGGAAGCCATGAACAACCCAGTCCAGCCAGCCCCCGAAACACTGGCCAAGCAGCTTGCTCTGGTCATCGACCTGAATGTCTGCGTCGGCTGCCATGCCTGCGTCACCTCGTGCAAGGAGTGGAACACCTCGGGCGCGGCCGGCCCGCTGACGGACCTGAATGCTTACGGCGAGCGGCCCACCGGCACCTTCTTCAACCGGGTCCAGACCTTCGAGGCCGATAGCTACCCGGATACGCAGACCATCCACTTCCCCAAGAGCTGCCTGCACTGCGAGGACCCACCCTGCGTGCCTGTCTGCCCTACCGGTGCCAGCTACAAGCGCAAGAGCGACGGTATCGTGCTGGTGGACTACGACAAGTGCATCGGCTGCAAATATTGCAGCTGGGCCTGCCCCTACGGCGCCCGTGAGTTCGACGAGGAACGCAAGGTGATGACCAAGTGCACCCTGTGTGTGGACCGCATCTACGACGAGCTGCTGCCGCCGCAGGACCGCAAGCCGGCCTGCGTGAAGGCCTGTCCGACTGGCGCCCGCCTGTTCGGCGACGTCAAGGATCCGGACTCCGAGGTTTCGCAGGCGATCCGCGAGCGTGGCGGCTACCAGTTGATGCCTGAGTGGGAGACCCAGCCGGCCAACCACTACCTTCCGCGCCAGATCACCCTAAGCACGGTGCCGCAGGCGCAGCCGAATTTCCGGCTGGGCGATTTCCTGAACGGCGAGCCGGCGTCCGGCAAGCACAAGCCAGGCAGCGGTGCAATGGAAAAAGACGCCCGATGAAGCCAGCCCTCTCGATCATCCTTTTCACCACGATCGCCGGCGCCGCCCAGGGGATGGTGGTGGCACTGGCGTTGGCCACTCTGGCCGGGATCGCGCCGGCTACGGCGCTCGCCCCCATGCTTTGGGCGGCCACCGGCATGTTGCTGGTGGCCCTGGTCGCCTCCTTCTTCCATCTGGGGCATCCGCTGCGCGCCTGGCGTACGGTGCTGATGTGGCGCACCTCCTGGATGTCGCGCGAGGTGATCGTGCTGCCGGCGTTCATCGCGCTGGTAGGCGGCTGGGCCCTGCTGGCCACACTGGCGCAGCGCGACGCGGTGGCGCCGCACTGGCTCGCCGGAATGGCGATCGTGGGCGCCGTGCTCCTGTGGTACTGCACCGCGATGATCTATGCCTGCATCCGCTTCATCCAGGAATGGGCGCATCCGCTCACGGTGGTGAACTACACGACGCTCGGCCTCGCCTCCGGCTTTGTCACCGCCGGCGCGCTGGCGGTAATGGCCGGGGAACCCGGGTTCGCCTCCGACATCGCCCCCTGGGCGCTGGCGGCCACGGCGCTGGCGTGGTTCACCCGCGCGCTGTCGCTGCGCCGCAATGCGCGGCTGAAGCCGAAGTCCACCACCCAGACGGCGACCGGCATCCAGGCGGCGCGGGTGGTGCAGAAGTCCATGGGCATGACGGGAGGCTCCTTCAATACGCGCGAGTTCTTCCATGGGGCTTCGGCACACGGAATGCGCATGGCGCGGACAGGCTTTCAGGTGCTGGCCTTCGCACTGCCGATCCTGCTGCTTGCCTGGGCACTGCTGAGCGGCTCGGCGCTGGCGTGGCTGCTGGCGCTGGGATCTCAGGCGGCAGGCCTGCTGGCGGAACGCTGGTTCTTCTTTGCGCAGGCACGGCATCCGCAGAATATCTACTACCAGGCAGTGTCGTGACGCCGGCGCTGCCCTTCTTGCGCTGGCTGCCGCAGTGGCGGCAGAAGGACGTGCTGCGGGCGGACCTGCTGGCCGGCCTGACCGGGGCCATCGTGGTGCTGCCCCAGGGCGTGGCCTTCGCCACGCTGGCGGGCATGCCGCCCGCCTACGGCCTCTATGCGGCGATGATGCCGTGCGTGATCGCCGCGCTGTTCGGCAGCAGCCGCCTGATGGTGACGGGGCCGGCCAATGCCATCTCGCTCACCACCATGGCGCTGGTGGCACCGCTGGCGGCGGTGGGCAGTTCGCAGTACGTGGGCCTGGTGCTCACGCTCACGTTCGTGGTGGGGGCGCTGCAGTTGCTGCTGGGGATGGCGCGCGTCGGCAAGTGGGTTGAGCTGGTGCCGCATGCGGTGATCGCCGGCTTCACCGCCGGCGCCGCCGTGCTGATCGTCAACAGCCAAGTCGGCACGCTGCTCGGACTCGACCTGCCGCGCGGGCTATCGGTGGCGCAGACGCTGCGGGTGGTATTCACGACCGGGCAGTCCATCCAGGCGCTACCGGTGATCGCCGCCATGGCCACCATCCTGATCAATTTGGCGGCGCTGCGGCGCAGCCGCTGGATACCGCCGATCCTGATGGCAGTGATCGGCGGCACCGCCATCACCTGGCTCGCCGCCGGCCTGCTGGGCGCGCAGCCGGCCACCGTGGAGGCGCTGCCGGGGGCGCTGCCGCCGCTGTCGCTGCCCGACTTGCGCCAGGTGCCGAACCTGGTGCTGCCGGCGCTGGTGATGACGCTGCTGGCGGTGACCGAGGCGATGGCGATCGCCAAGGCGTTCGCGCGGCGCGCCAACGAGCCTTTCGACGGCAACCAGGAACTGGTCGGCCAGGGGCTGGCCAACCTGACCGGCTCCTTCTTCTCATCGTATCCAGCCAGCGGTTCATTCAACCGCTCCGGCGTGAACGTGGCGGCCGGCGCCCGCACGCCGCTGGCGGCGGTCAGCGCCGCCGTGCTGCTGATCGTGATCCTGTCCTTTGTCGCGCCCTGGGCGCGCTGGCTTCCGCTGGCGGTAATCGGGGGGCTGCTGGTGGTCGTGGCGTGGGGGCTGGTGAACCCGCGCGAGATCCGGCACCTATGGAAGCATGAGCCGGTCGACCGGCTGCCGATGGTCGTGACCTTCGCCGGGACGGTGACGCTGTCGCTGGAGTGGGCGATCCTCCTCGGACTGGCGACGGCCTGGGTGTCGCGGCGGCTGGCGGGCCCGGAGACGGGGAGTGGGAGCTTGTAGGGGGGAGGCAACTCGGCCGCGGACACGTACTTCACGGCCGCCGGCAGGAGCTGCTTGATTCCCGCAGCCCGGCGTCCCGCATCGCATGGCCCTGCGGCTTATCCAGTACCGCGTCCGGCAGTAAAACGCTGAACAGCCGACCGGGGCTTTGTTCATCTAGGGGTCTCCTCGTTTTCAGTGCAATAAGTGACGGTACGAAAAGCTAGCACTGGCGCGGAGGTGGTGTTGGTAGATCGTTGATTTCATTGACTTTCCT
>Ga0208825_1000143_pt1 | contig 71250 bp, 66 predicted proteins | sample AD_UKC113_MetaG_FD_184450 | JGI IMG/M metagenome (GOLD analysis project Ga0208825, IMG submission 184450) | Active sludge microbial communities of municipal wastewater-treating anaerobic digesters from Hong Kong - AD_UKC113_MetaG (SPAdes)... | ecosystem: Engineered > Bioreactor > Anaerobic >...
TCATAGAGCTCAAAAAGAACAAGTGGGTTCCCTCAACTCAATCCCACAGGACTGAGCGATTTACACTGTTTGGGATCCCAAGCTCTACAATATGGAGCTATGAAACCGCCTATATCCAATCAGAGCAACTTCATTATATATTGATGGGAAAGATAAAACAAATATATTTGAGCCGTTAGTAATTCTTTTAGTAAAAGCCTAGTAGCACCATTATATTTCCAATAGCCGATGAGATGATGTATGAGGCTAAAGATCCAAAAGGAAAAATTGGAAGGACAAGAACTATGATTAGTAGAAGAGAGTATTTCTCAAGATCATCCCAATAGTATGATAGGCGATTTGGCAGTAATCCTCCGACAATTTTATGCCCGTCAAGTGGTGGTATTGGAATTAAATTGAATATGGAGAGAGAACAATTTACTATGGCGAAGACAAATAGGAAAAGATAAATGGGAGAGGAGATACTAGGTTTTAGTAAATAATTGAGTAAGGCTGTGAGTAGTAAGAGAATGAAATTTGACACTGGTCCAGATAGAGCGGAGAGTGCCATTCCAAGCTTTTTATTTGTGAAATTATTTTCATTTATTGGAACTGGTTTGCTCCATCCGAATCGAAAAAGAACCATACACAAAATACCCATGGGGTCGATATGAGCAAGGGGGTTTAATGTCATTCTTCCTTCTGCTTTTGCTGTTGGATCTCCGAGCTTGTATGCAGTCGCAGCATGAGCATATTCGTGTACTGCTGACGCTAGAATTATTGATGGTAACGCAAAGACCATCCATGTGATATCAAACATAGTTGTCGTCATTATACACTATGCTGATTAGAGAAAAGAAGAGATAATATACCCCGTGGGGTATATTCTGTGATACAGATATGTGAATGAAATGGTTGCGTCGTCGCTTGTTTTAATATATAATGCACGGACTATGTCAAAAGGATGCGATTTATGTTTAAAATCTACAGTGTCTGGTAATAGGATACAGCACAAGCACTCTGTTGGGTGGAGATACAAAGCTCCAAAAACAAAGAGGGCCTTTAAGCCTAATCTTCGTACAGTTGAAGTGGAGGTTGATGGTATCCCTACGAAACTTACTGTTTGTATGAAGTGCTACAAGAAGCTTCAAAAGGAAGTATTAAAGTAGTTTTACATTTTTCAAAGAAATTTTTACTCTTTTGGTTCTTAAATGAACAGTTTTTGTTGTATAATGTCGTATATTATTTAAACGATTAAATGATTAAACGATGGGTATGCTTGATTCCCTATGGGAATTAGTTACATATGATTTTGGAATAGATTTAGGTACTGCCAATACTATGGTGTACATGAGAAATCATGGTGTTGTTGTCTCTGAACCCTCAGTTGTAGCTGTTGATAAGCGGACAAAAATGGTACTTGCTGTAGGGAAGGAAGCTCGTCAGATGATAGGGAGAACTCCAGCTAATATAGTTGCAGTAAGACCTCTTAGAGATGGAGTTATCTCAGATTTTGATACAACACAGGCAATGATTTCTCACTTCATAAAGAAAGCTCACACATACTTTAGTAAGGGGTTTAAGATACCAAGGCCAAGAGTTATTGTTGGAGTAACATCATCTGTTACCGAAGTTGAAAGACAAGCAGTTATAGATGCAGTAAAAACTGCTGGAGCTAGGGAAGTTTTCATAGTTGAAGAATCTATGGCTGCTGCAGTAGGGGCTGGTCTTCCTGTTGAAGATGCTTCAGGGAGCATGATTGTTGATATAGGGGGAGGGACTACGGATATAGCAGTATTTTCACTCGGAGATATTGTTGTTGACAAAACAATGAAAGTGGCTGGAGATGAAATGGATGAGGATATCGTTAATTACATAAGGAATAAATACAATGTTCTGATAGGTGAGAGAAGTTCAGAAGATATTAAAATACTCATGGGTTCAGCTATTCCTCTAAAAAAGGAAAAGAAACAGGGTGTGCAAGGACGTGATTTGCTTACCGGATTACCCAAAACTGTTGAAATTAACAGCATAGAGATAAGAGAAGCAATCATGAATACCATTGGAATAATAACAGAATCTGTAAAAGATGCCATAGAAGATACTCCGCCAGAACTTCTGAAGGATTTACTTACTTCAGGTGTATATCTTACTGGTGGGGGCGCATTGATAAGAGGAATGGATGTATACCTTAGTGAAGAACTTAATATGCCAGTTAAAATAGTTGATGAACCTATGTCTGTAACAGCTAAAGGTACAGCACTAATGCTCGATCACATAGATCTACTCCAAAGAATACAAAAATCATGGGATGAGCTGGTTTAATTAAATGTGTTTTGTTTGAAAATGAGAAAGACTCAATCTGTTTTTGACAATACATATGTATATATATCTGTGAGTATACTTGCAGGAATAATTTTTGTACTACTAGATAGTATTGGATTAGTAACCTCTCTTAGAAATGGAATATCATATGTATTTGAGCCTTTGGCATATAATGGAGCGGAAATTGGTACGGGAGTAAGGAGGTATTTCCAAAATTTTGTGAAGATGGGTGAATTTATGGAAGATTACAATAACTTAAAAATTGATATGTATGAAAAAGATATTAACAATTCCTACTACTTAATCTTAAAGGAAGAGAATGACTCTTTGAAAAAACAATTAAACCTTTCTGATATATCAAAAAAATATGTTACTTGTAAAGTGCTTGGTAGAAATGACTCCGAATATATAAAAATAAATGCTGGAAGTGATGATGGAGTGAAGCAGGACAATGTTGTAAGTATTGGTAATGTATATGTTGGGCAAGTTATAAAATCGGATAAAACTGGATCTCTAGTAAAATTACCCTTGTCTAAAGGAAATAATTTTGAAGCAATAATCACTCAACCAGGTGTTGAGAATGCAGTCATTTCCTCTGAACCACCGATTCTAAGCAAAGCAGTTGTCATAGGGACAGGCAATGGTATCAAAGTGGAAAATATGTCTGCTGATGCAAATGTTAAAGAGGGAGATGTTGTTGTGCTTAACGATGAAAAAATTGGAAATTACCTAGTACTTGGATATCTAGTAGGGCTATCTGACAATCCAGCGAATACATCAAAAACTGGTTATGTAAATCCATTAATCAATTATGATAATTTAATTACTGTATTTGTTGAAATATAGAACAATATGATTGTATTAAAACTAATATACACAATAGTTGGGATTTTTCTCTTCATATTTTTGGAAAGTTTTTTTTCTAATTTGCTTGGTATAAATATCGCATTTGTTTTCTTCTTGTTTTTGTATAGGAAAGTTGATTGGAAAATTCTTTTTCCTTTGATGTTCATAATATGTCTCATTATTGATGTTACATCTCATTACATGTTAGGAACTAATTTTTTAACAGCCTTATTAGCCTTGATATTCTTCTCTTTGGTATCGATATTTTTTTCTACAGAGGTGGGAATACTTTCTTGGGGTGTCAAATTCTTCACCCTACTGGTATATTACATTCTTTTTTCCATGCTTCCATCGTTATTTTTGAATAGAGCGTTTACTCTCGTAACTTCAGCAGAATTAAAAAATTGTGTCTTGTACTCAGCTATTTCTTTGATAATAATTATACTATGTGAAATATTTACTAGTAGATTTAGAAAAGAGGGTAATAGATCAAACATAAAACTGTCATAAACTATGGACTTAAAGATTTCTAAAAAAATTGAACCGAAAAAGAAAAAAGAAAAATTTCGAATACGCATAAGTAGGAAATACTTTGCAGTAAATTTACGCAATTCGGTTAAAAAAAATCATGAGGATAATATCAATCCAGCATGGAATTACATTGCCTTGTTCCTACTATTCATAGGTATCTTCGGTATCTTAATAAAGGATTTAGTTACACTACAAGTAGCATTAGGAGAAGAGATGCTTGATAAATCACTGACCAATAAGGTGAAAATTAAAACGGAACCTGCTTTGAGAGGTGCAATCTTAGATAGGAATGGTATAGCTTTGGCACAAAATGTGTCATCTATGAATGTATATATTCTAATTGAAAACTATTTAGATTCTGATGGATATATAGAGGCTGAAAAATTACAGAAGACGGTTGATTCCCTTTCCGAAATACTTGGAGATAATTGGAAGAAGAACAAGGGTGATGGAAAATCAGAGTATTCTTCCATAATGGAAAAGATACTTTCTGTGCATAAAGAAAGTCCATATTTCCAAGAGATACTAATAGCTACAGATATAGATAATGATACTGCGATAAAAGTGAAGGCAAATTTAGATAAACTAGTAGGTGTGTATATAGATGATGGGAGTAAAAGATACTATCCTGCGGGGAATGTAATCTCTCATGTTTTGGGATACACGGGAGATGTTACAGCAGAAGATCTTGAGAAGAAGGATTATGTAGATATAACTGATACAATAGGTATAACTGGGATAGAGAGGGAGTATGATGAAAAACTTTTGGGTGAACATGGACAAGTTGCGTGGGAGGTGAATGCTGTAGGGAAGACAGTGTCAGATGAGCCATATACTCTCAGAGAACCTGTAGCAGGAGAGAATTTGTATTTAACAATAGATATTAATGCACAGAAAGAGTTGTACTCTCTTTTAGAGGAGGGGATTAGTGATTACAAAGCAATTGGAGGAGCTGGAATACTCGAAGATGTTACAAATGGAGAAATTTTGTCTTTAGTTTCGTTTCCAGGATATGATAACAATCCATTTGTAGGAGGTATTTCAAAAAGCGAATATGATGCATTGTTAAACGATCCCAAGAATCCTCTTCTTAATAGGGCAATAGCAGCACAAGTTCCTCCTGGTTCTACGTTTAAGACCATAGTTGCAGCAGGAGCTTTGGATGCAGGAGTTGTAACAAAAAATACTGTGTATGTTAGTAGTGCAGGGTATACATTTTCAAGTGGGGCACCATTTCAGGAATATGGGAATCATGCGTATGGAGCTTTAAATATGATTGATGCTCTATCTGTTTCTTCAAATATTTATTTTTGTGAGTTGATTCGTCATTGGGATATGAATGCTCTTGTTCCGTACCTTGAAAGGTTTGGGATAGGGAAATATACAGGTATAGATCTTCCAGGAGAAGCTCCTGGAAGACTTCCGTCCCCAGCAAATAAAATTGCGTTGGCAAATACAACGAGTCCTTGGTTAGAACCTGTATGGTATCCAGAAGGAGACTCTTGTAATTCTGTAATAGGACAAGGTATTACATTGGTAACACCATTGCAGATGGCAAATTGGACTTCAGCTATTGCAAATGGTGGAACATTGCATAGGCCTCATTTGGCAAAATATTTTGTTAATGAAAATAAAGAGGAGGAGTTTGTGTCATTTGAGGATATAGATGAGAATATCGTGAGTGCTGATGCTTTGCAAGTTGTAAGAGAGGGAATGTTTAATGCTGTTAATGGAGGAAGGGCAACTATAACTGGTGTTGCAGGAATGAGGATTAAAGTTGCTGCAAAAACTGGGACAGCAGAGTTCGGGAAATTGAACAAAGATGGAGAGTATGAGCATACACATGCTTGGGTTACAACATTTTTCCCATATGAAAACCCCAAATATGTTCTTACCATATTTTTGGAAGATGGTGGGCAGAGTTACAATGCAGTAGCTATTGCTAGAGCGATGATTGATTGGATGATATCAAATGGTTTGATTTAACGAAATTTTCATAAAGACAGAGTACCGTAAAGCTATGACAATAGTGGGATATAGTGATAGCAGGTATCCATATCTGCTTAAGCAAATATATGATCCTCCCAAGAGGCTGTATTGTTGGGGAAATGTTGATCTTTTGAATTACAATCATATCTCTGTCGTTGGAACACGAAATATGACAAGTTATGGAAGAAATGTGATTGAGAATTTCTTAATTACAGATTTTTGTGATATTAATATAGCCGTTGTTAGTGGTTTAGCGAGGGGTGTTGATGAATTTACTCATAGTACTTGCTTGAGAAAGAAGATTAAAACAATTGCGGTTATACCCACGGGGGTATTAAATTTCAGGAATGAGACACTAAGAGAGATTATAAAGAATGATGGGCTTGTACTTTCTGAGTTTCCTAGCAAGACAATTGTGCAAAAATATATGTTTGTTTTAAGAAATAGGATAATTGCAGGATTATCGATGCACTGTGTCGTCATAGAGGCAGGTCTGCAAAGCGGTTCTCTAATCACTGCGAAGTATGCACTAGAGAATAATCGTAATGTACACATAGTCCCAGGTAGTATATTTAGTAATGTATCTGCAGGATGCAATGAGTTAGCTAAACAAGGAGCAAATATTTTATGCAGGGCTGATGATTTCTATGAATTAATGGGGCTTAGCAAGGGACAGTACAAAATTCCAATTAAATTCTAGTATATAATGATAAAACGAGTTGAACAGAATAGTCATTGGTTTGCTTTCAAGTAAACTGTGATATATGATTGCAACCATTACAAATATGGAAAAGAGCAAAAAAACAAAGAAAAAGACATTATCTAAACGACAAAGTAAGCATTCGTACAAAAATCTGCTGATTGTTGAATCACCTTCAAAGGCTAAGACAATAAACAAATATCTGGGATCTGATTATAAAGTTATGGCGACGGTTGGTCATGTTATTGATCTTCCAAAGAGTAAACTCGGCGTAGATATAGATAACGGATATGAGCCAATGTATGAGAATATATATGGCAAGGGAAAGATTATAAAGGATTTGAAGAAAGCTATTCCCGAAGATGGTAATGTATATCTAGCAATGGACCCTGATAGAGAAGGAGAAGCCATAGCCTGGCATGTAGCGAATGTATTAAAGTTAGAGAACCCTAAGAGAGTAACCTTTCATGAAATTACAGAAGATGCAATAAAAGAGGCAATTAAAAATACCGGAGAAATAAATGTAGATTTGGTTAATGCTCAAAAGGCTAGAAGAGTTTTAGATAGACTTGTAGGTTACAAGCTATCAGAGTTGATTTGGAAAAAAATATGGTATGGTCTTTCGGCTGGAAGGGTTCAATCGGTGGCTTTAAGACTTGTCGTAGAGAAGGAGGAGGAAAGAGAATTGTTCAAATCTGAGGAGTATTGGGAAGTTTCGGTAAAACTCAAAGATTCATCAAAGAAAATAATGGTAGCACAGTTAAGTAGGAAAGATGGGAAAAAATATGTACCAAAGAGCAAAGAAGAGGTAGATGAGATAGAAAGAACTATTGGAGAGAGTAAGTTTGTCGCAAAGGATGTAAAAAGGAGAAATGTAAGTAAGCATGCATATCCACCATTTACAACCTCAACACTTCAGCAATCGGCATACAATGTACTTGGTTTTAGTGCAAAGAGGACTATGGATTTAGCTCAGATCCTGTATCAGGCTGGATATATAACATATATGAGAACAGATTCATTTTTTTTGAGCAGTAAAGCGGTAGATAGCATTCGAAAATTAGTTGAAAAAAGATATGGAAAAGAATATCTTCCAGAGAAGCCAAACTATTACAAAACTAAGTCAAAAAATGCGCAGGAAGCTCACGAGGCAATTAGGGCTACTGATTTCAATGTATCAGAGGAAAAGATTGCTAAAGAACTTGGGACTCAAGCTGCGAGATTGTATTCTCTAATTTGGAAAAGGGCTGTTTCGAGTCAAATGAGAAATAAAGAAGTTGAGCAACTTACTGTATATACAACACCTGTTGATGTTAAATCTCCTGAATACATATTTGTGATGAGTGGAGAAAGAATAATTTTTGATGGATTTAGAAAAGTTCTCGGAGGGGGAAGAAGTAGTGATGATAATATGCAGAAAATATCTAGAATTGAAAAAGGAGATGAATTGGAGTTACTTAGTTTTGCAAGTGAGCAAAAATTCACGGTTCCTCCAGCAAGGTATACAGAGGCTTCTTTAATTAAAAAGTTAGAAGAACTTGGGATTGGAAGACCATCTACATACGCCACTATAATTTCAACAATTTCTGCAAGAGGGTATGTAGCAAAAGATGGAAAGTCTATGTATCCAACAGATGTTGGGAGGGTTGTTACTAATTTTCTAAGGAATAATTTTAAGAAGTTAGTGGATTACAAATATACAGCTGAAGTAGAAGATGAGCTAGATGGTATTGCTTTAGGTAAGAAAAAATATATTCCTGTGATAGATGCACAATACAAGCCTTTGATGGAGAATATATCGAAAGCGTTGAATGGTGTAAACAAAGAGGATGTGGTGATACTTGGAGATTCGGAGGAGAAATGTCCTGTATGTGGAGGAAAAATGGTTGTAAGGGTTGGAAGGTACGGGAAATTTTTGAGTTGTGCAAAGTTCCCTGAGTGTAAAGGTATGAAAGATATCTCTGGGGCAGTTGAGAGTTTAGATTTTGAAAAGTATGCTCATCCGACAGAGTGTCCTTTGTGTAAGTCAAATCTTGTTCTTAAGAGTGGTAAGTATGGTAAGTTTTGGGCTTGTGAGAATTATCCAAAGTGTAAAGGTATAGTTCCTCTTTTGCTTAATGAAAAATGTCCTAAATGTGGAAGTAATTTAGTAGAGAAAAGAAGTAAATGGGGACGTATGTTTATTGGATGTAGTAATTATCCAGAGTGTAAGTATATTAAAAAGGAACGTAAGCGAAGGAAAAGGGCAAGTTAAGAATTTTTTCATAGTTGGTTTGTATGGTGTAGATATATGTTTCCAAGGGAAAAATGTTTGAAATTTGGTATTGATAATTTGTCTGATATGGAATTGATAGCCATTGTTGTAGGCAAGGGGGTTAAAGGAAAGGATTTTATGTCTGTTGCGAAGAGTACATTGTATTTGGTGAGAAAGAAGCTTGAAGATGGACAGAAAATTTCAATATTAGATATGGAGTCTATTTGTGGAATAGGGCCAGTTGTAGCTATGAGGATTTTGTGCGGTATAGAGTTGGGTAGGAGATTGTATGAGCCTCAGGATTCTAGTAAGCGTTTTGTACGCGATTCTTCAGATGCATATGAGGTTCTTAAAGATATTGGGAGAAAAAAGCAGGAGTATGTTGTTGGCCTTTTTTTGAATTCTAGATTTGAATTGATAAAGAGAAGAACTATATGTATAGGTAGTATAGATGGGGTGTCAATTACCCCTAGGGATATTTTAATTCCAGCATTAGAATTAAATGCCAATAGTGTTATTATCGCGCATAATCATCCTTCTGGAGATCCTATGCCAAGCAGGGAGGATGAGGCTATTACAAAGAAGTTGAAGATGGGAATGGATTTAGTTGGTATTACTTTGTTAGATCATATAGTTATAGGGAGAAATGAATGGAAACGGATAGAGGTTTAATTTATTTGCATTAACGGCCTTTGATATGTATAATCGTGCTGTTTAATATCTCATATATTTCTGACCGATCCTGGGTGATATATGGAAAGTATATTCCCCTTCAGAAATATTTTTTAAAAGGAAAGGAAAAAAATATGGTAGAAACCAAAAAAGAAGTCTCCGAGAAGACTGAGACTAAAAATAAGAGTTTTCAATTACCAGAGTTAATAGATTTACTAAAGGCAGGATGTCATTTCGGACATAAGAAGAGTGCTTGGGATCCAAGAATGGAAAAGTATATATATGAAGAAAGAAATGGGATTCATATAATTGATTTGGTTAAGACAAATGAGGAGTTAGAGAAAGCATTGAATGCATTGTCAAAATTTAGTGAGAGAGGAAATATACTTATTGTTGGAACTAAAGGTCAAGCTGCAACAATAGTTCAGAATATAGCACTTCAAAATGGTATGTTTTACATAAATAGAAGATGGCCGGGAGGTCTTTTTACCAACTTTGATGCGATTAAGAGAAGTGTAGAAAATCTTTTGAAAATGGAGGAGGATTTGGCAAAAGGAGGTGAAGGACGAGTTAAGAAGGAGATGCTTGTTATGCAGAAAGAGGTTGATAGACTTAATAGAATATATAGTGGAATTAAATTTATGGATGAACTTCCTTCCGCAATGATTGTTATAGATAGCAAAGTTGAAGAGAATGCTATAAAAGAAGCCAGAAATATGAATATTCCTATAATAGGGTTGATAGATACTAATTGTAATCCTGATTTAATTGATTATCCTATACCTGCTAATGATGATTCCATTAAGAGTATTAATCTATTTGTAAATATTTTCGGAAGTATTTGTGGAAAGACAAAGAAGGCCGAATCGGTGACTTCATTAAGAAGAGATCATGAAGCAAGATTAGCTAAACTTCATAAAGAGTATTTGGAAGAGAAGGAGAGGAGACAGAAGATGGAGGAGGATGACAGAGAGAGAATGAAGGCTTTGAGAGAAGGTAAGGTTAAGGTTGATAAGGAGTTTTCCGTTGTCAGAATAGTGAAAAAAGAGAAGAATATAGATGCCGAAATAGAGGCTGCAGAGAAGGTGAAGGCAGCGGAAGATGAGAAATCGGTTGAAGAGCTTAATTTGTCACCGCGTGTAGTAAAGTCTTTGATGGAAGCAGGAGTTTCGAGTGTTGGCTTGTTGAAAAATATGAAGAAGGAAGAATTAAAGAATATCAAGGGGATTGGTGATAAAGCGTTGGAAGAAATAGAGAAAGCTATAAAATAAATTATTATACAAGTTTTATGGGTGTATCATTAGAAGATATTAAAGCTTTGAGGGATAAAACGTCTGCTGGTATTAGTTTATGTAAGGAAGCATTAGAGCAAAGTGGCGGTGATTTTAATAAAGCTGTTGAGTATGTAAATGCAAGGAGTGATGTTATCAGTAGGTTAAGGAATTTGACTGGTGCAAAAATTGGGTTGTGTAAGATAGCCTATGATGATGCTGGGAAGGATTTTGAGAAGGCAGTGGAAATTATAAAAGAGAGAGGATGGGATTCTCCTGTAGAAGAGGATGAGAAAGTAGAGGGAGTTATAGAGTGTTATGTGCATGGGAAAGATGGAAGATTGGTATCTCTTGCTGAGGTTGATTGTAAGACAGATTTTGTTTCAAAGAATGATGGTTTTAGAGCATTTGCTCATGAGATCGCACTTCAGGTTGCAGCAATGAAGCCCGAATTCGTTAAGAGGGATGATATCCCAAATGAAAAGATAGAGGAGCTTAAAGGAATTTTTCAAAGAGAAGCGGAAGAGGAGAATAAACCAAAGGAAATGATTGCTAAAATTGTTGAAGGAAAATTGAATAAGTACTATTCAGAAAAGTGTTTGTTAGATCAAAAGTGGTTTAAGGATGAATCTAAAACAATTCAGTCTCTTTTGGATGAGAATATTCAAAAATTTGGAGAACCTATAAAAATTTCTAGAATTCTTGTCTGGGAGCTTGGGAAATAGTATTCCGCTTGTTGAATTGTGCTATTTAGTATACAATGAATCCATAATATTTTACATATAAATATATGGATTTAACAGCCTTTCAAAGAGATATAGATAGGTGTGTTTCCCACATTAAAGAGGACCTCTCACAAATACGAACGGGGAGGGCTACGAATGAATTAGTAGAAGATATTCTAGTTAAAGCCTATGAGACTGAGTCCCCTGTCAAGAATCTTGCTAGTATAAGTATAATTGATTCTAAGACGATATGTATACAGCCTTGGGATAAGGGAATAGTTGAGAATATAGGGAAAGGTATTACTTCTGCTAATCTAGGATTTTCGACAATAATAGAGGGTGACAGAGTGCTAGTAAAAATACCTGATTTGACAGAAGAGAGAAGAAGGGAGTATGTAAAAATTATGAAGGATAGGATAGAAGATGGGCGAATAGCAGTTCGCCAAGTTAGGCAGAAATATATGAAGGAAGTTGATGAGGAGGAGAAGAGTGGATTGTCAGAAGATGAAGCTGATAGACTGCGCAATGAGATAGAGAAGATTGTAAAGGATACAAATGCTTTGATAGAGGAAATGAGGGAAGATAAGGAGAAGGACTTATTGACGATATAATATGTGATGTACAAATATGTTTGATTTCATAATTAATATACTTTTGGTTGTTGTTGTTCTTGGGCTTCTTGTTTTTATACACGAGTTCGGCCATTTTTTAGCTGCTAGATCAATAGGTGTGAAAGTGTTTGAATTTTCATTGGGTTTTGGTCCTAAAATTGTTGGGAAAAGGCATAAAGGGACTCTTTATTGTATTCGTGCTTTTCCAATTGGTGGTTATGTGAAGATTTTGGGAGATGGTGATCCTGGAGAAGAAGAGAAAGTGAGCAAAGAGCTTTTAAAAAATGCAAATTTAGCAACAAGGAGTAAGATACAGCAAATTTATGTGATGCTGGCTGGTGTAGCAATGAATTTGTTGTTAGCGGTATCTGTGTATTATATTGTTTTAGGAAATTCTGGGTGGAAATTGTATGTTAGTATTGATTTATCAAATTTTAGTGCAGTAGGAGCAAGTATAGGGAGAGAGAAGGTAGGTGATGCAGAGTATATTGAACTAAAGGAGGGTGGTAATGCAGAGAAAGCAGGAATGCCAGCGAAAGGGAGTATTGTTTCAATAGATGGCATTAGTGTTGAATACAGTGATGATATTTCGAAGATCATCAAAGAGAATAAAGATGAAGTTATTAGTATGAATGTGTGTACAGTTGATGCGGAGAAAATATGCCAAGATTATAATGTTCAAGTATCATCTGAAGGATTTATAGGAATTATCACTGTTCCAAATTATGTGTACTTTGTTTCCTATTCGGAGCATAAGGGGAGTGCAGGATTTTCTCATCTAATTAATAATGTTCGATTAATGGGGATATTGCTATCTGATATGTTTACAGAGGCGAAAAGCACTGGTGATTATTCTGATTTATCCAATTCAGTCTCTGGTCCAATTGGTATGTATTATGTACTTAGTAGTTTCAAAAAAGATGGAATTATTGCATTCTTAGGGGTAGTTGCTGATCTTTCTTTGTCATTAGCCATTATGAATATTCTTCCTATACCAGCATTAGATGGGGGAAGAGTATTTATTTTGTTTCTGGAGGGCCTGTTTAGAAAAGATTTGAACAAGAATATTGAAGCTATAATTATCAATCTCAGCTTCATATTTTTGATGCTTTTGACTGTTGCAGTTATGGTAAAGGATATCTTAAACATAGATGAAATTAAAAGCATGTTTGGTTAAATATGTAGTGAACTTGATTCTTGTATGATATAATCCACGGAAGATATTAATTAAAAGGAGGTTATATGTCAGTAATAGTACACTCTAATGAAAATATAGATAGTGCGCTTAAAAGGCTCCATAGGGAAGTTCTAAGAGAAAAGATTCTTGAGACCTATAAAAACAAGGCTTACAGAATCAAAAAAGCAGATTTGAAAATTGCAAAGAGAAGAGAATGGGCGAAAATGAAGAGAAGAAGAAGGGCTGCATCTAGAAGGGCAAGATAAGTTGTAGTTATCTCTAGCTATGTTGTCAGTGGAAAGTCTGCGAAAAAATATGTTTGATTTTGCAAAGAATGGCCAAGAAAATAAGGCTAATATTCTTAGGATTGTTTTATCTGAGATTAAAAATAAAGAGGTTGAAATTGGTCATACTCTGAATGAAGAAGAAATAATAGAGGAGATTAAAAGAGAAACGAAAAAAATAGTTGATTCGATAGAACAATTTGAGAAAATGGGGAGAAAGGATTTGTTGGAAGTAGAAAAGGAACAATTAGATCTTTTGAAAAAATATCTTCCTGAGCCTATGAGTGAGGATGCGATTAAAGATTTGGCATTAGAAAAAATTAAAGAAATGGGTGATGATAATATTGGGAAGATTATAGGAGCGGTTATGAAAGAAGTGAAAGGAAGAGCAGATGGTAGTATGGTAAAAAGTATTGTGGAATCACTACTAAAATAACGAATAGTATGGAAGTAAAGATTTTCAATTGGCAAGAATTGCTAAGAGTATCAAATATTGTTGGATTTTCAAAGGATAATTTAAGCCTTTTGTTAGAGAAGAATTTTGATGTACAAAATATTTCCTGTGTGAATATCATATTTGTTAGTTCTGAGTATATAAAGGGGCTTAACAAACAGTTTAGGAAACAAGATTGTGTTACAGATGTGTTATCTTTTGACCCTTATGGACAGGGACTTCCTGCGGAAGTATATGTATGCCCTGAATTTGTGTATGCAAATATTGGAGAGAAAAATTTTGAAGATGAAATTCTACGCAATATTATTCATGGAATTCTCCATATTTCAGGATATAATCATAATGATGGGTTCGATGAAAGAAGTGTGGAATTAGAAGAAATGTTTGTAATGCAAGAAAATATATTACAAAATATACAAAATGAAATTAATAACGGGGTTGGGAAATCCGGGAGAAAAATACAAAAACACAAGACATAATGCAGGATTTATCTGCATAGACTCTTTGTATGAAAGGCTAAATAGTCTAAATGAATTTTACATGACAGAATGGAAGCAGGATAAATTTTCTAATTCTGAAACTTCTTTTTTAAAGTTGGGAAGTGAAGTGAAAGCGATATTGCAAAAGCCTCAAACATATATGAACAATTCTGGTAGTGCAGTTTTGAAGTTAATTAAAATTCATAAAGTCCTAGATTTGAAGAATAATTTTATGCTGATACATGATGATTTAGATATAGAGCTTGGAAAATCTAAGATCCAAGTAGGAAAAGGTCCTCATGGGCATAATGGTGTTAATGATATAATTAACAGGCTTAAAACGGATGAATTTACTAGCATTAGGATTGGAATTGAAAGTAGGATTGATGATGAAATTAATGGAGAAGATTTTGTGCTAATGAATTTTACAGAGGAAGAGAGAAAAATCCTAGATAATGTAATTGAAAAAACAATCGAGAGTATAATACCTTTAATACTAAGCTAATTATTTTTGAATATAGATTTTGTTGTCCTCTTTAGCGTACATTTCAAGAAGTATGTTGTATCCGTGCATTTGTAATACCTTGTCATCAGGAAGGACAATAGCTATATTATTACCTTCAAGTGTAATTCCTACATTAATAATAGTTCCTGAATTTTCTTGGATAAATATTAATTTGCCATAAGGAAGTCCAACTGATTGCTCAGTATTCAATTCAATTAAATTATCCTGACTCTGGAAATAATTGAATAGTGTAGTTACATAATTAGTATTCTTCGGAGGATATCCTTTGTTATCACTACTTTTTACAATATAGTCATTAAGTACTGGCTCCATAGGAAGATGAGCATCAAAATATGTTTGAGATATCAATCTATATGCATCAAATCCTCCAAAGAAATAATGAGTTTTTGGATTATTTGTCCATTTATGCGAATTTACAATATTTAGTGCACAATCAGATATATTGACAGGATCGGCTTTTAACAGGTTGTTTTTTCCATCATTCCCGATATCCATATCCTCCGAATCTATTAATTTATCATAATCTATATCGTTGTTAGCATCTTTCATCTGTGTATTATTGTATGTGTACTGAGATACTATCATCATAAATATGAAGAAAACGATGGAAATGCAAGTGAATACCTTTAAAACTACATTCACAAAACGATTAGTTTTCAGGATTTTTTTGTAAATCATTGTAATGAATACAAAAATTGCAAGGATTTCTAGTGCGAATAGGGGAGAAAGAATGTATGGGATGAAGAGATTTTCTATGTTGACTAAGTCAAGTATGCCAAATTTAATGTCTAAGAAAGGATATAGAAATGCTATGCTAGTATCTGTAAGTAAATGTGACATGGTAGAAATTAGAAATGTATCTGCAATTATATTCAAAAAATTGAGAGAAATGGCATTCTGATTCTTTTTGTTGATTATGTTAAATATTGGCTTCGTAAAAAGTTTGAGAAGAATCCATAATGATATATAGAGAATAGGGAAATGAGTGAGCATTTGGTGGTGCTGATAAGTTGGAATATTTAGAAGTAACGCTAGAAAAAAATCGAAATCAGGTAATATCCCAAAAAATAAAGAGAGAAGAGAGATAATATATTGCTCCTGAGTTTTTAAGGATCGTATCCTTTTTTTCTGGATGATTTGGTTTGATATGTAAGCTATCGGCGCGTGTGCGATAATCATTGATGAAGACTGAATGGTTTTAAATTAATAGATCATTATACTACAGTTCGCTACAATTTAGGCCAGGTTCTACCTAGGTCCAACCTAAAGCTAATAATATGTGTAAATATGCCTACATATAAGTATTATTGATGCTAGTAGGAGGTGCACAAAAACAGGAAAAAATCAAAGTAATTTTTAGAAAAAATTGTGTGGGAATAGGAAAAACTTAATGTAAAGGGTGAACCTAGGCTCACCCTAAAAGAGGAAATAAAGCCGTTCTAAAAGGAAAAAGATATGGATTATTCATTTTTCACCTCGAACATTTTGGAGTTCGAATATTGCGAAAACCTCTTTACATTCGCAATAACTAAACTCTTGTTATACCCAGGTAGAACCTTGAGTGTGATAAAATATGCCTGTGGAAAGTATTAATACAGGATATAAATTGCTATTGAAGTCGCTTGCCGAGGGATACCAACATTTAGCGGAGGACATTCTCTCGCTTAAGAAAATTTCGGGGATTGATCCCGACTTCTATCAACTTGCCTCCGAACTTCTTGGTGAAATCTTAAACAAAAATGTGTGGATTTTGGAATCAAGCAGTAATAACTTGGAAAATCCACAAACCTCTCAATTGCTTTTAAGTGTAGGGGATAAATTCATTCTCGATGACTTCATAAAGCTAGGATATCAAAGAGTAGAAAGAGTATGGAATGAAGGCGAAATATCCATACTAGGAGATGTTATAGTAATCTGGCCATTCAATTCTGATAATTTAATCAGATTCTCACTCTTGGGCAAAAATATTGAAACCATGGACATCATAGAGGTCCTTAGCAGGAAAAAAATCGGGGAATTGAAAAGAAAACTATTCCTAGATAATTGCTCTTCTGTAGTCATAGGAAATGATGAACACAATGATTATATCCGTATATACATCGCAAAAGATGAAGAAGACCAATCAAAAAGTATCAATTTAAAAATAGACAAAATACCTGGTGCTCAAAGCTATTATTCTCCTAAAAATATTTGGAAAATCATTCAAAATTACAAAACACGTGGGTACAAGATTGTTTATTTTACAAGCAACACAGATAATTATGAATATGAAGAGTCATGCATAGATGAAGTGATTTTAAGAAAAGATTCAGAGCAACATAACATTAGTGAAGGCTTTGTTTCTGGAATATCCAAAATTGTAGTTTTAACGGATAGAGAGGTCGCAGGAGAGATAGATTTATCTGATTTTGAAGATTTCAAAAATACGACGGATTTATCTACGGCTGAAATTTTAAAGAAAATAGTTCCAGGTGATTATGTTGTACATAAGGATCATGGAATTGGTAAATATGTTGGAATAAAAGAAAGGGATTCTAGATATTATTTAGAAATAGCTTATGCTGGTGAAGATAGACTTTTTGTTCCTCCAAGTGCATCTGGGAAAATTACCAAATATATTGGAGCAGGTAGAGGAAAGCCAATTCTTACAGGTTTGAATAGTGGGTTATGGCGAAGAATTTCTAAAAAGGCAAAGGAGAGAGCAGAAGAAGTTGCTAGAGAATTGCTTCAGCTATATTCTCTCAGGGAGACACAAAAAGTTGAACCAGTTATTAAGGATAAAAGTGATATAGAGGAGTTGAATTTGTTTGTAAAGCAGTTTAGATTTGAAGATACCGATGATCAGATTTTAGCAACTATGCACATAGTTTCTGATTTTCAAAGAAGTAAGCCTATGGATAGACTTCTTGTAGGAGATGTAGGCTATGGGAAGACAGAAATTGCAATGCGTGCCATATTTGCAGCTGTAAATGCTGGATATCAGGTTGTTTTTTTGGCCCCTACTACGATATTGACGCAACAGCATTATCGAACTTTGCAGGATAGATTTAAAAATTATCCATTTAAAATAGCTTGTTTGTCTAGATTTGTACGATCAAAGGAGAGGTCTAAAGTTTTGAATGATTTGAAAGATGGGGTGATTGATATTGTGGTAGGGACGCATAGTCTTTTAGATGATTCTGTAGATTTCAAAAATTTAGGATTATTAATTGTTGATGAAGAGCAGAAATTTGGAGTTAAGCAGAAAGAAAAAATTAAGTCAAAGAGGATTATGTGTAATGTATTATCATTAACTGCTACACCAATTCCAAGGACTTTGAATATGGCACTTCTTGGAATTCGGGATATTTCTGTATTGGCAACACCTCCTCTTGGTAGGTTGGAAATAATTAACAGGTTCGAAAAATTCAATTGGGAAAGTGTTAAAAATGCAATTGAATTTGAATTGAAAAGAGGTGGGCAAGTGTATTTTTTGCATAATAGGATTGGAACTATAGAGTATGTGTATAACGAATTGATTAAAATGTTCCCTCATCATAAGGTGGCTATTGCTCATGGGCAAATGAGTGTACAAAATTTATCTGATGTAATGACCCAGTTTATTGATGGAGATATAGATATTTTGCTTTGTACTACGATAATAGAGAATGGGTTAGATATTCCAAATGTTAATACTTTAATAGTAGACGATATGACAATGTTAGGGCTTTCTCAGGCATATCAGATAAGAGGAAGGATAGGAAGATCTAAAGTTCAAGCATATGCTTATTTCTACTATGAGAAATTAAAGGGGAATGCAAGGTTGAGGCTTGATGCGATAAGAAATTCGCAGGAGCTTGGATCTGGTTTCTTGCTTTCAAATAAAGATTTAGAAATCAGAGGAGCGGGTGATATTTTAGGGAGGAATCAGTCAGGGGCTATTAATTCGGTTGGTTATGGTCTGTATACAGAGATGCTTAATGAGGCAGTATCAAGGCTAAAGCCTGTGAGTAAATAAAGTTCACTTGGCAAATGGTTTCGGTTCGTTTAGTATATACACATCATGTCTTCTGTTTTATACCAAAAATACAGAGCTCAAAATTTTGATGAATTGTATGGGCAAGAGAATGTTGTAAGGCTTCTTAAGAATGCTGTAAGAAAGAATAAGATAGCTCAAGCTTATCTATTTGTTGGTTCTAGAGGGACTGGGAAAACTTCTACAGCAAGAATTTTAGCGAAAGCAATAAATTGTCTTAATCCTCAGAGAGATGGTAATCCATGTAATGAATGCGAGAATTGTAGGAGTATAACAGATGGAAGGTTTTTGGATTTAATTGAAATAGATGCAGCTTCAAATAGAGGGATTGATCAGATACGAGAGTTAAAAGAGAAGATAGAATTTTCACCATCTGAAGGAAAGTATAAGGTATATATAATAGATGAAGTCCATATGCTTACAACAGAGGCTTTTAATGCTCTTCTTAAGACTTTAGAGGAGCCACCTGCTCATGTAGTTTTCATATTGGCTACTACAGATGTATATAAGCTTCCTCCAACAATATTGTCGAGGTGTCAGAGGTATGATTTTAGACTTGGTACTGATGAAGAGGTTAGGAATTTAATAAAAAAGGTTTTGAAAAGTGAAAAAATTTTGATGCCTGATGAAGCTGTGGATATAATAGTTAGAAAAGCTGAAGGCAGTTATAGAGATGCTTTGTCTATTTTGGATGTTGTATATAGTGGGCAGGATGTTAAAGATAATGAAATAACAATCGAGGAGGTTAGGAAAGTTTTGGGATTACCTGAGTCTGAAAAGGTAATGCTTTTGCTAAAATATTTGATTGAGGGAAATGGTTCCAAATGTCTAGATATTTTGAATTCTTTGGAGGAGTCGGGAACAAATTTGCAACAATTTACAGAGTATGTTTTGGATATACTTCAAGAGATTCTTTCCGAGAAGATAAGGGGGAGCATGAGGAAGGAATATAGGTTTATGGAGGAGTGTGATATTCATACAGTACACAAGTTGATAAATTTGTTTTTGGAGGCTGAGAATAGAATTAAGTATGCGGGGAATCAAATGTTGGTATTGGAGATGATTATTCCAGAGATGATGAAGCCAGTAGTAAATACTGATATAGCAATGATTAATAAAGATGTGAAGAATAAGATTAAAAGAACGGAGGTGAAAGAGAGTAGTGAGAAGCATGAGCCTTCTGATAATTGTAGTATTTCAGTCAATGAAGTTAGGGCGAAGTGGGATACTTTCATTGCGGAGATAAAACCATATAATGGGCATTTGTACGCATTTCTTGGTGGAGCAAATATAATTTCTTTTGAAAAGGGTGTCATTAATTTAGAGGTTCCTTTTGAATTTCATAAGGAAAGGATAGAGATTCCAAAGAGTAGGAATATAATATCAGAGGTGTTCAATAGGGTCTATGGAACAACATGTAGTGTTAGTTGTAAAGTGAATGCGTCTATTAAGCCAGTTGATAAATCGGATGCAGAGTTTGTTTTGAGGAATTTACCAAGTTCAGAAAAAAGCGATGTGAAAAAAGATGTTAAACCTAGTCCAAGAAATTTTAATAAGAAGATAGAAGCAATATTTGATGGTGTGTAAGTTTTGTTGTTTTTCCTGATATAATGTATGGAGAGTAATATAAATTAATATTTTCAATGATATGTTGAATCCTGTTGAGATAATAAAGATGCAAAATGAAGCTAAGAAACTTCAAAGTAAAATGAGAGAGAAGAAGATTAAGGGTGAGTCGAAGAATGGTTTGATTTGTATCTATATGAATGGAGCTCAGGAATTGGAGGATATTCATATAGATGAGCAATATTTGGAAGTTGGAATGGAAGATGAGATAAGGAAAGGTTTTAAGGAGGCGTTTAAGGATTATCAGAAGAGGCTTCAAAAGGAGATGGTGCAAGATATGGATATAGATCAATTGAAAAATATGTTTAAGTAAGGAAGATATGTCAGTATTACCTTCTAGTGTTGAAAAAGTAATAGAGGAGTTTGGACGTCTTCCAGGCGTTGGCCCTAAGTCTGCATCGAGAATGGTGTATCACTATTTAAGATCTTCAAATAAGGATGCTTCTAAATTGGCAAATGCATTGATAGAGATGGAGAATAGTGTAAGAACTTGTCCTAAGTGTTTTAATGTGACTGATAAGGAGGTGTGTGATATTTGTTCTAGTCCTTTGAGAAAGAGTAATAAAGTGTGTGTTGTAGAGGAACCTCTAGATGTTGTAGCTTTTGAGAATTCTGGAATATATGATGGTGTTTATTTTGTGTTAGGAGGGGTGATTTCTCCTGCAGAAGGTATAGGGGCAGAGGAGCTTCGTTTTCCACAATTGAAGAGGAGGGTTATGGAATTGTTGGAGAAGGAGGATGAGATTGAAGTGATAATTGCCACAAATCCTAGTTTGGAAGGAGAAGCAACTGCTGGATATGTGATGGATTTGCTTGGAGATTTGGTTAAGAGTAATAAAGTTAGAGTAACAAGGTTAGCAATGGGATTACCTACTGGAGCTGATCTTGAATATGCTGATAGATTAACATTAAAAAGGGCTTTAGAAGGAAGGAGGAATATTTAATGAAGTTGTATTCTTCTTTGGAAGGAAAAGTTGTTGATATAATTACGGATAATCCTCATGAGGTGAAGATATATAGTTGTGGACCAACAGTGTATTATGATATGCATTTGGGTAATATTAGGGCATATGTTGATTGGGATATATTGCATAGAGCGTTTGTATATTGTGGGTATAATGTTAAGCGTATTATGAATATTACTGATGTGGGGCATATGACATCTAGTAATGATTATGGTAGTGATTTTGGAGAAGAGAAAATGGATAAAGAAGCTCTTAAGGAGGGGCTTGCACCACTAGATATTGCAAATAAGTACATAGATTCGGTGCTAAATGATTTTAGATTGTTGAACATTCTTACTCCAAGTGGAGAGGAAATTTCTGAGAGTATGAATCATACAAATATCGGGAAGTATGGATGGACTAGAGCTACTGAGTATATCGGAGAGATGATTTCTATGATAGAAAAAATAGAAAGGAATGGATATACATATGAGACTGATCAAGCTTTGTATTTCGATGTTTCTAAAATTCCTGACTATACGATATTTACTGGGCAGGAACTTGCTGAGAAAGCTGAAGGGATTAGAGAGGGTGTAAATGTTGATCCAAAGAAGAGGAATTCAGCAGATTTTGTGTTGTGGATGAAGAGGGTGGGGAGATACAAGAATCATATTATGAATTGGGATTCTCCGTGGGGGAATGGTTTTCCTGGTTGGCATATTGAGTGTTCAGCTATGGGTACATCTGTTCTTGGAGAGCATATTGATATTCATACTGGTGGTGTTGATCATATTCCAGTTCATCATACTAATGAAAGAGCTCAGAATATTGCTGCTTTTGGACATCCTGTTGTTAAGTATTGGATTCATAATGAATGGCTTGTGAATAAGGATAATGAAAAGCTTTCAAAGAGTAGAGGAGCTGATACATTGAATGAAATTTTGAAGAAAGGATATAATCCTATGGATATTAGGTACTTTTTTATGGCTGTTAATTACCATAGTAGGATTAATTTTTCACTCAGTGCTTTAGAGGGAGCAAGGAATTCTAGGCTTTCACTTTTTAGTAAGGTAAAAGATTTAGGAGATGATATAGGGAGTGTTATTCCAGTATATGTTGATTTGTTTAAAAAGGAATTGGAGAATAATTTAAATATGTCTGGAGTTCTTGCAGTTGTTAATGAGATGCTACATTCCAATGAGGAAAATAAGGATAAATTGGCAACGATATTAGATTTTGATAGGGTTTTAGGGCTTAATATCAAAGGGAGTTTAATTGAGAATGGATCAGAAGAGTACAAAGAAGGACAGAATATGGAATTGGATACTTTGTTGAAAGAGAGGCAGGAGGCTAAATTAAGTAAGGATTATGACAAAGCGGATGCTATTCGTAAAAAAATAGAAGGGTTTGGGTATATGGTGATAGATTCACCTTCTGGTCAGAGTGTTAAAAGAATTTAAAGATGGAACAGAATGTATTGAGTTTACAATTAAGTGATGAAGAGGTAAAGAAGGTTGAGAGCGTGTTAGCTGGTAATGGCTGGGTTAAGCATGATTCTCCCAATAGATATGTTGTTTTGTTTATGAAAAACAGGATGGGGTCAGTATGTACTGTATATTCGACAGGGAAGATTGTTTTTCAAGGGAGAGAAAGTTTTGAAGGGATAGTGAGCTTAATTAAAGAGAGTGATGTAAAGAAGATTAGTCCTCATTTAGGTGTAGATGAGGTAGGGAAGGGTGATTATTTTGGTCCTCTTGTTGTGGTTGGGTGTTTTGTGAATTCTGATTTTATGGATAGGTTTTGTTCTTTAGGAATTATGGATTCAAAGAGGTTATCTGATGAAAAAATATTAAGGATGTTTTTAGAACTTAAGGAGTATCCATATTACTATTCATCTATTGTGTATCCGCAAGAATATAATGAGTTGGTTAGGGATATTGGGAATGTGGCAATTGTGTTAGCAAGACAGCATTCTAAGGTTATTGAGATTGCATTAAAGGATTTGAAAGCTAAAGGAGTGAAGTGTGACTATGTAGTAATAGACCAATTTTCCAACACAAAAAGCAGGGTGTCCAGTGAGCTTGGTGTATTGGGAAAAAGTATTAAAGTGTATCAATTTCACAGGGGAGAATCAGATATTGCTGTTGCAGGTGCTTCTGTATTAGCTAGGGGAATTTTTCTTAGTGAAATGAAGAAAATGAATGAAAAATATGGGTTAGAGTTTCCAAAAGGTGCATCTGATGTTATTGATTTTGCCAAGAATTTTGTGGTGAGGTATGGGGAAAAGGAATTGAGTAAGGTTGCAAAGGTGACATTTAAAACTACCAAGAGAGTTCTTTCTGTAGATTAACTTTTTTGTTTCTTTCCTTTTTGCAGGTCTTTGATGAGAATGATGATAAAGGAGATTATGAATACTGGAATTAGTATTAAAATGATTTGTATTACTGGGTTTACTTTTTCTTGTATTGATACAAGATTATAGTTTTGATCTATGCCATTGTAGAAGTATGCATTTATCTGTCTTGGGAAAAAGATGTCTTGTATAGACCATTGACTTACTGTGAACTCTTGTTGTAGTTTTCCTCCTGGATATACTTTTTCTTCTTGTTCATTTATTTTAAGGTAGATTGGTTGCTGGTGTGATTTGTTGTTGAATATTTGTATTTCACCAGAAGGTTTTAGTACATATCCTGAGGTGTTTTGAATTGTGTAGGTTACCTTTATTGGTTTTAGGAATGGAATTCCATGGTTTGGGATTTCTACTTGTGTATTGTACTGTACTGATTTTTGTTCATCTGTAATTTTATGCATTACCACAAGGTGCGACATATTTGCAGTTAAGCCAACTTTTGATTCAGTAGATGATGAGTTGTCGTCTAAAGTGGTTTTTAGCACGATTAAATTAAAGTATGTACCATCAGGGAGGTCTTTAGATGGCGTTATTGTGTAGTCTATTTGTGTTGTTTCTCCAGAGGGAACGGTATATGTTTTTTGTTTTGTTTGTACGAAGATGTTAGTTATGGTATCAATCATTCTTTGATTTTGAGGGTCGTAGAGAAAGACTACTGGAGTTATTGTGATGTCTTTGTTTTCATCATTATGGAGTGTTAATTGTCCATTGATTGATTGCTGATTTGTTACGATTACCTCATTTGTGAATGGAGAGAGTTGCATAGATGCAAAAGACTCCTTTGTGATTGATACAAAGATGAAGGCAAGGACTAGCATTGCCAATGGCAGTTTTCTCTTGGACATTTCCAACTATTTATGTGAATTTAGTCTTTTTTTATGTTTTTTTACTCTTACTAATACTACTATTAAAACTATTACGATTGCAAATAGCAGGATCCATTTCCATGGAATTATATAGAAAGAGGTTTGTGCAATTAGCGGAGCGAAGCCAGGTTGTAATTCTCTGTATGTAACTATTAGTTCTGCTTTGATTGGACCAATTGCAAGCTGTTTGTTTTCTGTGATGAGCTTGTCTGTCCATTGAGTTGTATAGTTCCCTGTATTGTCTCTTAGGAGACTTTGAGAATTTGCATTGAATTTAATTCGTGCAATTTCTTTATTAAATATATTCGTAAGGACGATTTCTCCAGTAGGAGAGATGTGTGTGTCTCCTGTGTTATTTATGATTGTTGTAAATGATACTGAGGGTTTTTCATATATGTTTTTGGTAGTTTTGAATGATATGAGTTCAGCACTTTCAACAAAATTATCACCAATTTTTATGAGTATTGGCATACCGGAGGAGACATTTGTAAATGTTGCAGAGTCGGGGGATTTTGCATAATTTTCCGAAATTAGAGATATCATTGCGTGATATTCTCCCTTTGTGGCATTTTGAGGAACATTTATTTCATAAAGTATCTTTTCATTTTTGTTAGGAACTAATTCTATGGTATCTCTATTTACAGTTATCCAGGAGGCAGCAGAGTAGAGTGCTTTTTGTTCCTCTTCATCAGATAGCAAAACGGCAGTCCCAGGAGTGTTTTCTATTTGTTTAAATCCTTTTACAAGAATTTTGTATTTTGCAGACTCTTGTGAGAGATTCCAAGTTACTAATTCCCCTGTATATTTAGAACCAGGCTGTAGTTTTAGATTCTGGTATGTTGGTGACATGCCTATTGATACATCTTCTTGTGCAAATACCTTAAGTGGTGAAAGTATACCAAAAAAGGTTATCAGGAATAGAGGCAGTACAACAATTGGAAGTTTTCTAATGTAAAATATTTGCATGTATTTGCCTCATATTAGTCTAATAGTAACCACCACATATAAATGTCACTGTTTCTTGATATGACCCAGTTTGTGCTGAAGCTCCTGCTTTGGCACCATATGTAATTGTAGACGACTCAGCTGATGTTTGCGCTCCTTGTTGAGACAGAAGAAGCTTAGCTCCTGAAACTCCGGGGTCTAAAGCTCCAAAAACTCCCAATGTCCCATCACTAAAGTTAGCAGAAACTGTTGCAGACGAAGCTGCATCAGGATCAGACGCAGTCATTCCAAAACCTTCAGTTCCAACTCCTCTTAGGTCTACAGTTGTAGAACCAGTTGATGGTATTAAATATGTTGTTGCAGAACTCTTGTAAAGTCCAGCATCTGTACCATTTCCTGTACCATATACAGCCCAGTAATATCCACCAGCAGTATCGGATGTAGTTGTTGAAATTGTATGTTGTCCTGTTGTGAAGGCTCCCCCTGGGTAAAGTGAACCAAGATTCACTGTATTTGTACTCAGTGAGCAAGTTACAGACGGAGTTGCAGAAACTGTAGCTGATATGACAACCCTATCATCTGCAATAAGTCGAATACCAAATGTAGAAGAATCAGAAACTGTACCATTTCTAACCTCTATTGTTACATTGTGATTCCCTGCAGTGTCATCAGTACCAAGTACCCCAGCTGTTGTTCCATTAGCGAGCTTTACTCCATATGTGGTACTAGTAGAAATTGCTCCAACACTTGATATAGTGATCTTGTCTGCGGATCCTGCACCTGATCCTTTAGTACATGATGCGGTTAAGGTTGTTGCAGCTGGTAGAGCAGCATCAATAGCCCAATTTGTACCAGCTAGATCAGAAGAAGATGAAGTTACTCCTGTAACGGTTAATGCTCCAGCCGTCTTACACCAAAATCCATCATCGTCGTCAGGAAAAGTCAAAGTAACCGTTCCGCCAGTTGGAATAGTCTGAGAAGTAGAGAATGCCAATACGTATTCAAGCGTATCTGCTCCTGCTCCCGTAATATTTACCTTCATTCGGCTTAGATACAGATAGGCTGATGTTAAAGCGTTTGCATTTGATTTGAATACAAACGAACTGGTCAAAAGGATAGCCACTAAGGCTAAAGTTAGAAACCCTTTGAAGTTACCGAGGAGCTTCTTCTTTTTCATATGCGTATTTTAGGCAGACATTTTATTTAATATTAAAAATATATACTATTGGTGAGTATGATGTCAAATTTTTGTAGTGGTATTAACAATATTACTAAATTACTAATTACTAAGGGGGAGGCAAAATTTCTTAATATAACGGTACAACTGTGAAGAAAATATCCTCTCCATAGTCAGTAGCTGGAGGAGCAGACATTCCTGCTCTTGCCTTCAAATAAATTCCCATTCGTCCATTTGCTATAGCTCCATCAGCTAGATATATACGGAGTGCATTTTGTCCAATTATTCCTACAATATTTCCACTACCAGCATAATTGGCTTCTGCAGTAATACTTCCAGTTAAACTAGAGCTATTTGTAAAATTAATATAGTGACTTTGAAATCCAAAACCTTCTGCATTCATGACATCAAGGTCTTCATTAGCAGAAATTATTTTGTATGTAGTAGTTGGACTGTATAGTCCACCATTCTTGCCAAATTGTATAACAGATGCTCCCCCATATGCATTAGTATCTAAATCAAGCCATATTAAATTATGTGCTGTTACCGCAAAAGCTCCTGAAGTCAATTTATCTGAACCTGAAAAGGAGATAGAGTAGGGTGAATTAGATTCTGCAGAAGTTCCATTAACATCTGCGACATCAATATCAAAAGTAATTGAAGCAGGGGATGTTGTCGCTTGCAAAGTTTTTGAATAATTGGATTGAGTAAAATCCCCATGAAGGGCAGTTACTCTAATATAGTATGTAGTTCCCGATGTAAGTCCTACAATATTAAATAGCTCATTTTCCCAATAGCTCTCAGTTCTAAAGTCATTGATGTTACAAGAGTCAGTCTTAGGAGTAAATGTTGAGGCATTTATACACTTAATATCGCTGACAAAACTATCAGTTGATATTTCTACACTATATAGTGTATCTGAAGGATTAGTCATTGGATTTATTTCAAATCTTGCTCTATCGTAGCATCCAGGCTGTCCGCATACAGCCTGCATACCTCCGCTCAATACTTCTGCTGGTGCTGATGTGCATTGAGTAGCTCCTGTTCCTGTATTTGTTTCAAAGCATTGTAAGGTTGGAATCTCTGCCACAAAATTGGCAGAAGGATCTAAATTCATTTTGTATGATGATGAGTAACTACTTGGATTGGCAGATATTTCTCCTGTTATTGTCATTAATTTGTAGTTAGTTGAATTGGCAATGCCTCCACCAGAATTTGTTGTTATTCCGACAATTTTGTAATTTGCAGAATTTAAATCAGTTGCATGTACAGGTATTAAGAGTGTAGGAAGTACTGCGAGAGATACAAACAAACTCATTATTTTATGTACTTGGGTAGATTTCATGATATATATAATATGTAATGTAGTAATGATTAGTCAACCAATATGAAAAATGTAATAAGGGTAGATAGTTTAGGAAAAGAGTTTAAGGTAAAAAAAGATGTTGGACAGAAATTGAAAGGTAATATCTTTAGGAGTAGGTATAAGGAAATTACAGCATTAAAATCAATATCTTTTGATATCTCGAAAGGTGAGTTTGTTGGTTTTGTAGGTCCTAATGGGGCTGGTAAAACCACCACAATGAAATGTCTTTGTGGTCTACTTAAACCTGATATGGGGAAGGTAGAGGTTTTAGGTTATGAGCCGATTAAGAGAAAACGAGATTTTTTGAGAAAGATATCATTTGTAATGGGTAATAGAAGTCAACTTTGGTGGGAACTACCTGCAAAAGAATCTTTTTTGTTGAATAAGGAAATATATGAAGTTAATGACAATGAGTACAAGAAAGTATTGTCAAAAATGATAGATATTTTAGAAATTGGTGAAATAATAGATATTCCTGTGAGAAAGCTATCTTTGGGTGAAAGAATGAAGTGTGAACTTGTTGTATCTCTTCTACATTCTCCTCAGGTTATATTCCTAGATGAACCTACACTAGGATTAGATGTTATTTCTCAACAGAGTTTGAGAAATTTTTTAAGGGAGTATAGGGAGAAATATAATGCAACAATAGTTTTGACAAGTCATAATATGCAAGATGTTTCTGATTTATGCGAGAGAATAATTATGATAGACAAGGGGGAAATAATGTATGATGGAAAGTTAGAATCTTTAACAAGTTCTTTTATACGAAAGAAATATCTTAAATTTGTTTTGAAGAACAAGGTAAAGGCAAAAGAAATCGCAAGGTTTGGTGAAATAGTCTCATTTGATGGCACAGAGGGTGTTATCTTGATAGAAAAAAATAACCCAGCGGAAAATATATCTAAATTTTTGGATACTTTCGAAGTAGCAGACATAGATGTTGAAGAGCCATCTTTGGAAGATGTCATAAAAGAGGTTTTTGGCGATAAGGATAAGCAGTTATGATATAATTGCACTGTTTGTGGAGAGATGCCTGAGCGGTCGAAAGGGACGGTCTTGAAAACCGTTGTACGGGTTTCCGTACCCAGGGTTCGAATCCCTGTCTCTCCGTTTTATGAGAAATTCTGAGATAGCTAAATTGTAATGGTATGAGAGAATGGAAAAGAATATTACACTCTTTGTCCTTGCTGCAGGTATGGGAAGCAGATATGGAGGTCTCAAGCAAATGGAAAAATTTGGTCCTGGAGGTGGAACAATAATTGATTATTCTATATATGATGCGTTGTCTGCTGGTTTTAACAAGGTTGTTTTTGTAATAAGGCCAGATATGGAGGAGGCTTTTAATGATGTGTTTATGTCAAAATATAGAGGGAAAATAGATATCTCTTATGTATTTCAATCTTGTGACAAAGTCCCAGGTTGGTATAAAAGTTCTGTTGAAAGAGAAAAGCCATGGGGAACAGGACATGCCTTACTGATGGGTAAAGACGTAATAAAAGAGCCTTGTCTAATAATCAATGGTGATGATTTCTATGGTAGAGAAGCTTTTGAAATTTCTGCTAGGTTTCTTTCTCAAGAATGTAGCGAAAAGCTATATGGGATAACGACATACAAGCTGAAAAATGTTCTGAGTGCTAACGGTACAGTAAAAAGAGGTATATGTAAAGTTGAAAATGGCTATCTAAAAGAAGTTGAAGAGGTTTTTGAGATTGAGAGAAAAGAAGATGGAAGGATACATGGAGTGAAGCTAGATGGGGCAGAGGTAGTGTTGAATGATGATGATAATGTCTCTATGAATATGTTTAGTGTGTATCCCAATGTTTTCTCACACTTAGAAAAGAGGTTTGGGGAATTTTTGAAGAGTATGAAAGATCCCTTGAAGGATGAATTCCTTCTTCCTGAGATATTCAATGAAATGATTTCCAAAGGGGAAATGAGTTTTAAAGCTATGCAAAGTGATGGTGAGTGGTTTGGTGTAACATATAGGGAGGATGCTGATTATGTGAGACGAAGGTTGAAGAAGCTAAGTGATATGGGCGTGTATCCTGTTGATTTAGCTATCTAAATGCTAATTTATGTGTGATATACTACTGTATGGAAATGAAAAAAGATAATGTTGTTAATTCTGACAATATCTATAAGCCAAAAGATAAAGATGGCGGATTCCCAGTTCAAATGTCGAATGCTAAAAGGAGGTTTTTTGAAATACTTCCAGGTTTATATGTTTGGACTCTTTTGCTTCTTCCAGTGATATTCGCAATATTTAAGCTTAATACTGCTCTTGTTATATACATATCCTTCTTGGTAGCGTACTGGTTCTTTAGAACAGTGAAGTTTGTTATCGGTGACTGGATAGGAATTAAGCGGATGGAAAGGGATTTAGAAACAGATTGGATAGCAGAAATAAAGAAATTAAGTAAAGAGAAGCAAAAGATTTTTAAAGAGATGCGGTTTGTGTATTTATGTCCAGTATATTCTGAAAGTTTAGAGATACTGGATCCTTCTTTTAAAGCATGGTCAAAGAGTGATATAGGTGCAGAAAAGATTGATGTTGTTATGGCTATTGAAGAAAAAAAGCAGGATATTCAGATTGAGAATTTTAAGAAGTTGAAAGAGAGGTATGGCAAGAAGTTTGGGAGTATGCACTATTATATCCATCCAAGCGGTATACCAGGGGAGGTATCAGGAGTTAAGGGTGCTAATATTAATTGGGCTTCTAGGCACTTCGTTGAGGATTTAAGAAAAGAAGGTAAAGATATATCAAAATATCTGCTCATAACATGTGATTCTGATTTAAGACCTCATGAGAAGTATCTATCTGCTGTTATGTATAAGTATCTAACTACAGAGAATCCTAATATGACATTCTATGCTTCTGCGGTTCATACATTTAATAACAACATATGGAATGTTCCACCATTGATTAGAAATCAATCAAATATGCTTACTCTTGTAATGCTTCATCAATGGGTTTTTGATCAGACATTTAAAATACCTTTTACAAAGGAGACGGTAAGTTCAAAGGAAACTTTTTCTTCATACATTGTCAACCTAAAAACATTAGAAGATATTGAATTTTGGGATCCCGAAATTCCAAATGATGACACTGCATTCTATTGGAACTCTATGACACGAAGTAAAGGTACATTCAAGAGTGAGGTTGTGTACATTCCTACATATAATGATGCTGTTGAAAATGAAGATTTTGTTAAGTCTCATGTATCTTTTTACAAACAGCAGTACAGATGGGGTTGGGGAATTATTACCTATCCCATAACTTTAGCAGAACTATCTATAGAAAAAGATGAATTTCCAACAAGAAGGAAGTTAGTTATGATGAAAATGATGCTTGAATATTTATGGTTTCTAACAGTAGTGTTTGTTCTTACCTTTGGTCTTAATATTATGCAGATACTAAATAAAGATTATCAATATACAGTGTTCGCATATAATCTTCCAAAGATGCTTAGCTATGTCTTCACAATTATTATGCTTTCCAATATAGCAATAGTGATTTTTAAGAGAAAAATAACTCCTGTTCCAAAAGGTTGGAAATGGTATAGATATGTTCTGGATTTTTTAGAAACATATTTGATAGTTGTAAATATGATTACATTTTCCTTTATTCCATATGTACAAGCAGTAACAGAAATGATGCTAGGATTGGGTAAGTACAAGAGGAATTTCTATGTTACCGAAAAGGTTAGAATAAAGGAAAAAGCATAGAGAGTTAATCTTAGTTTAATGTGAGTAAATTAATATGTTCCTGCTAAATTATCAGGAACATATCTATGTATTTTTTAAAAATACTGGTGGTGATTGGTGCTCTTCTAGTTTTTCCTTCTATCGTACAAGCTGATGAGTTTAATAATACAGGAGATAATACGGGAAATAGATTGTATCAATCTGTTGCTTACACAATAGGGTCATTGCCATCATCTGAGATAAATAGGATAGTTGAGTTTGATACAAACAATATCATAGGTGTTGACACCTCTTCATTCCGTGATTCTAACAGTATTGATACTGTAACTGACTTTAATGGTGCTAGAACAATCCCAGGGATTGGTGATAGAGTATCTGTTCCTCCAGAATCAAGAATAGACTTAGTCTACTTGTATAAAAACAGTGCTGGTCATGCAATTGATCTCTCCTACATTTTAGTACCACTTTCTTCTAATTTATCTGGGGATCTTGGTTTAGCGGAGATAATTGAGACACAAGAGAATATCGTGGAGACGAGTGTAAGCATGTTGAGGACAGGTCAAACATTTGTAAGAGATGGAAAATATCTTCAGATAGATGATGTGTCAAAAATTGCGGATGGAGAATTAGGAAATATGAATATTGGTTCGTTGTATGTAAAAAATCCTTTGAAAATGGAAAACATACATGTTGATAAAAGCGAAGAGAATTTTAAGATTGCAGTAACCGTAAAGAATAATACAAGCAATATACTAGAAAATTTAGTACTAAGACATCTGAACTATTCTGTAAATTTCACCTTAAGTGGTGGTGAAGAAAAAATATTAGAATATATGGTAGATAGTACAGTGAGAAATGCTGGAGGAGCAATCGATTTAGGAAACATTTTCATAGAGAATCCAAATAGTATTACTAGATGCTCTGTTGGTGCAGAAGAGAATTTTAGGATATTAGGTTTGTATACAGTACCTGTTTTCAGTTACCGATTAGATGGTGGGATTGTAGGAGGTGCATTTACGAATCCAAATACAGGAAATTACTGTATAACAATAATCCCGTATACCATGGCTTCAAATACAATTGAGTATGTCGATTTAACTAGCGGTGAGGATATTAATAATGTTACAAATATGCCTGAAAATAATCCGAACTATATGTTTGAGGATCTTCTTGTAGAAAATGATTTGCAAGAAAAAGGGGTGGTATCTGGAGTATATTCCGAGGATTTCTCTCTCCCAAAAACATTTATACAAAATACAAAGTTAATCATATTCCTTGTTGTTGATATGTATCTTTGGTATTCTTATGTCAGAAAAAGGAAAAATTATGAAAATAGAAATAACAATACCAAAGTATGTGCAAAGCACAGCTAAAAAGTTAATAGATAATGGATATCAATGCTATTTGGTTGGCGGGGCATTGAGAGACATAGTCATAGGTGGAAATCCTCATGATTATGATTTAGCGACTGATGCTCTGCCTGATGAGATGATAGAGTTGTTTCCTAAATCTGTTTCAACTGGAGTGCGATTTGGTACAGTCATAGCTTTGGCACAAGATGAGTTTGGAGAAACCCATGAAGTTGAAGTTACAACATTTAGGAGTGAGTCTGATTATGTCGATGGTAGATGGCCTGCTAGTGTGAAATTTGTGAAAGATATAGATAAAGATTTAGGAAGGAGGGATTTTACATTTAATGCAATGGCTGTTGATTTAAGTTTGCTTGATTTGGGGAGTGGGAAGGAAAAATATGAGGTCGAAATATATGATCCGTTTAATGGTATAGAAGACATTCAAAAAAAGCTTGTGAGGGCGGTTGGTACACCTATAGATAGATTTAAAGAAGATGGTTTGAGAGCATTTAAGGCTTGTCGCTTAGCATCTCAGTATGGGTTTAGTATTGAGAAAGAAACATTTGAAGCAATTAAACAATCTCTACCTATAGCATCGATGGTTTCTATGGAAAGAATTAGAGATGAGTTTATGAAGATGCTTTTGAATTCACCAAAACCATCGGTAGGAATAGAGCTAATGAGACAGACAGGCCTTTTGAGTTTGTTCATGCCAGAACTGTTAGAGGGAATAAATGTTCAACAGAAACTATATCATTCAGATGATGTGTATTGGCATTCACTTAAAACATGTGATGTAGCTCATGATTCTGTTAAACTTGCTGCATTGCTGCATGATATAGCTAAACCACGAACTGATATGAACAATGGACATTTTTATGGTCATGACTTAATGGGAGCTAAAATGGCAGAAGAAATTATGAGAAGAATGAAATTCCCTCAAAATGAAATAAATAAGGTTAAGAAATTGATACTAAACCATATGTTCTATTATCCTCACATAGAAGGAGATATGTCAGAAGAGGAGAAAGAGAAAGTTAGAGAAAAAGAGTGGAGTGATACAGCAGTAAGAAGGTTTATACAGCGTGTTGGGGAGGAAAACATTGAAGATCTTTTCAAATTAAGACTTGCAGATGCTATTTCAAACTCAAGCTCTAACTTCCGTCCAGAGGAGATAACAGAATTACAAAACAGGATATCTGAGGTTAGGAAAAAAGATATGGCACTGAAAGTTACCGATCTAAAGATAACAGGGAATGATTTAGCAAATATCGGAGTAAAAACAGGTCCAGAAATGGGTTTAATTCTTAGAGAACTTCTAGATATGGTTATAGATAATCCTATGCTCAATACTAAAGAGGAGCTTGTGAAAAAAGCCTTGTCTTTGAAGAAAAATAGAGGAGAGTTGTAATTACATTAAGATATCCTCTATTATATATCAGTTTAGATTTTATTTACTGCCTAGATGACTATACAATTTCTTGGAGCAACAAAGACTGTAACAGGGTCATGCTTCTATGTTCAAACTGATTCGGTTAAGTTTCTTGTTGACTGTGGAGCATTTCAAGGAGGAGAGGAATTGGAGAAAATGAACTATGATCCATTTCCGTTTAATCCTGCAGATATAGATTTCTTGTTCTTAACACATGCTCATTTTGATCATTCTGGTAGAATTCCACAACTTGTTAAGCAAGGTTTTAGAGGAAGGATAATTTGTACACAGCCGACGAGAGATTTAACGAAAATAATTCTTTTAGATTCGGCCAATCTTCAGGAGGAGGAAATGAAGAGGTGGGAGACTAGGAGTAAGGGAGTAGGCGAGGAGGGAGCAACGAAGAAAGTGCTATTCACAGAGCAAGATGTGGAAGAATGTATGAGGTACTTTGAAGTGTATCCATATGGAAATTCTGTAAATCTAACTCCAAAATTAGAGTTTAGAATGAGAGATGCTGGCCATATTCTTGGTTCATCAATATTTGAATTTTGGATAGAAAATGAGGCGGAAAGAACAAGAAAGATGGTTTTTTCTGGAGATCTAGGACAGCCTGGAGCGAGAATAGTTAATGATACGGACATGATTCGTGAGGCTGATTATGTGATTTGTGAATCTACATATGGGAATAGATTGCATAAAGATAGAAACGAAACTGTTTTAGAATTGCTTGCTGCAATGCAAGAGGCTCAAAAGGAAGGGGGTAATGTCCTTATACCTTCCTTCGCTATAGAGAGGACACAGGAAGTTCTGTACGAAATTAACCTGTTTTTTGAAAATAGATTGTTGTCAGGAATGCCTGTCTATCTCGATAGTCCAATGGCGTCCAAAGCGACAGAAGTTTTTAGAAGGTATCCCGATTTCTATGATGAGGATGCGAGAAGACTTCTCAAGAAAGGTGATGATCCATTTGATTTTGAAGGTTTGATAAAAATAGAGTCCGCGGAGGAATCGAAAAGACTAATATCTAAGAAAGGCGTAGCAATTATTGCTGGGAGTGGAATGTGCAATGGGGGAAGGATAGTTCATCATATTAAGAATAATATTTCTGATCCAAAGACTCGTATGGTTATAGTAGGATACCAAGTGAAAGGAACTTTAGGAAGAAGAATTGTTGATGGAGAGAAGATTTTGAGAATAATGGGAACAGAGGTGGAGAATAATGCGAAGCTATATACTCTAAATGGATTTTCAGGGCATGCTGATCAAAGGGATTTGAGATATTGGCTGAGGGGGTTTGGGCATTCTCCAAGACAGATATTTTTGGTTCATGGAGATGAAGATGTCATAGAAAGTTTTGCCAGTAATATTAAGCAGGAGTTTAAGATAGATATATCTATTCCAAACTATCAGGAAGAATTTAGATTAGAGTAAAAATATTATATGCAAAGATATGCCGAGATAGAAGAAATACAAAAGGATATAAAAAATTTGAACATACAAGGGGCTACTAATGTGTGTATAGCTTGTTTCGAAGGTATGAAGTTGTATCTGAAGAATAGTGAGATAAACGATTCACAGAAGCTTAAAGATGAATTTTTTGAAGTTGGGGATATGCTTGCTAAGACCAGAGAGAATGAGCCACTGGCTAGAAATGGTGTAACATTTGTTAAGTATTCTTTTGAGAAGGAATTTTCTGTTTTACCATATGTTGATACTATGAAACAAAAGCTTGAGAGTCTTTGTAATGAGTATTTGGACATGGTTGAAACGGCAAAAAGAGATTTGATTGGTATTGGGACATTACATTTATCCCATTTTGATAAGCTTTTAACACATTGTCATTCGTCAACCGCTGTTTCACTAATAAAGTCTTTAGCAAAGGGGAATCAGAAATTTGAGGTGGTTTGTACAGAGACACGACCAATGTTTCAAGGAAGGAAAACAGCTAAAAGCCTTGTTGAATCTAGGATTAAGACGACAATGATAGCAGATAGTGCTGCAGAATCATTTGTGATTGGTAGAGGTAATGTTCCAATAGAGGCTGTATTTTTGGGGTGTGATCAAATAACAAGGGGAGGGCATGCTATAAATAAGATTGGTAGCTGGGGAATAGCCATGGCTGCCCATTATGCAGATAAGCCAGTGTATGTAGTCTCTCCGATGCTTAAATTTGATAAGAGTTCAGATAAGTTTGCTAAAATAGAAGTGAGAGAGAGCAGAGAACTTTGGAGTGAGGCTCCAGCTGAATTGGAGATGTATAATCCTGCTTTTGAGATAGTTGATAGTGAATTGATTACAGGATATGTTACTGAATCTGGAATAGTAAAGCCTCAAGATTTGGAGCGGGAGGCTTTTGCTAAATATCCATGGATGTTTGATAGTGTTAATAGTTCTAATAAATTAATTTAATCTATAAAATAAATGGGATGCTACTTGAAAAGTAAAAATCTAGATTTGGGAGAAGATAATGATTTTAATATTGTTTTGAATAGAAAAGATGCGGAAAGGATAGGGTTTAGAGAAGGGGAATCGATAATGATAGGGTTTGGAGAAGTAGAGTTGTATGCTGATGTGATGGAGACGGATTCTAAGGTTCCAGAAGGGTGTATAGGATTGTTTGAAGAGATTTGGAAGGAATACGATTTAGATGAGGGGACTAGTATTTTTGTTGATGTGCATGAACCAAGTCCATCTCTTAATGCAATTAGTAAGAAGTTGATGGGTAAGACACTTACAAAAAATGAATTGGAAGGAATAATGAAGGATATTGGTACTAGGCAGTTAAGAGAGACGGAGATTGCCTTTTTTATATCGACTTTTTTTAATCCGGGTTTTAATGATGATGAGATTTACTGGATGACTAAAGGGATGGCGGAATCTGGAGATACTTTGTCTTTTAAAGGGATAAGGGGAAATGGGGATTTAGTTGCAGATAAGCATTCAATAGGTGGTGTTGCAGGGAAGGCTATAACTCCTACATTAGTTCCCATACTAGTGGAGGGTGGCTTAATTGTCCCTAATACTTCAACGAGAGCTATTACTTCTCCAGCTGGGACTACAGATATTTTGGAGGTAGTTATGCCTGTAGCTTTGGATAAGGACAAGGTTTTAGATGTAGTGAAGAAGACTGGAGGATGCATGTTTTGGGGAGGGTCTTTGAAATTGTCTCCTGCAGATGATGTGATTATTAATGTAGAAAGGTCTTTGCGTATACAAGAGTTTCAGAAAGTTCTGGTGAGTATTGTTGCAAAGAAGGTTTGTATGGGAATAACAAATGTTCTCATAGATCTTCCATATGGAAAGGGTTCAAAAGTTGAGAGCCCTGATGATGTGGATATGCTAGATAGACAATTTAGAAAGCTTTTTAAGAAATTCGGAATAGAATGTGAGACTATTAAGAGACCAATTAAAGGTCCTGATGGAAGGAGTATAGGGCCCAATCTTGAAATAAGGGAAGCACTTAGGCTTTTGGAAAGGACAGAGAATAGGAGTCTTGAACTTGAGAAAGTAATATTGGAGATGGCTGGAAAAATTTTTGAGAATACTAAGAAGGCAAGGATAGGGGAGGGGAAAGAGATGGCAGAGGAGATACTAGATTCTGGGAGAGCTTTAGAGAAGTTTTGGGAAATAGCTTTTGCTCAGGGAGCAACTAAAAGGGTTGTTTCTACAGATATTCATGGTGGAAAGTTAAGATATTCACTTCTTTCAGATAGAGATGGTGTAATTAAGAGAATAGACAATGTTTCTCTTGTTACTATAGCTAGAGCTTTAGGGAGTCCTATTATAAAGGAGGCTGGAATTCGTATAGAAAAAATGCCTGGAGAGAGTGTGAAGAAAGGGGAACCCTTACTTACATTATGTGCGACAACAGAAAATCGTCTTTTAGCAGGAAGAGGCTTCTTAGATATAGATAGGTTATTTACTTTTTAGAAGTTTCTGAAGTTTCTGAATACCTAAGTAGGTTTGCATTTTGGTCTTTGTTTGTTAGTTGTCTTTTAATGTTCTTTGTTTTTATCTTTCTGCGAATTTCTTTTATTATTGTGATAATGATTACAACTACTAAGACACAAATGATGACTGGTATTGTGATGAGTATGGCTCGTCCTAGGACAGTGGCTTTTAGAAGAGTGTCTAACCAGTAGGATACTCTGTATTGCTCTGCACTTTCTATTGGTTGATCTTTTAGTAAATCTGTATAAGTCATGAGGTTGGCAGGATTGAAGGTTTCTTCTGCAGAGTATATTGTTAATGAAAAGCCTTCATTACTAAGATTTTGCAACTTGTCAGCAGAATAAATCATAATGTTAGAAAGAGAATCTCCGTTGAATGTTTCCCAGAGTATTCTGTCTATCATTGGTCCTATTTTCATATTCTCGCTTTCAAATGTTGGATCTACTGACAGCCATCCATAATCTGGTACCCATATCTGAACCCATTGGTGCCTTATCTGTTTAACACTTTGATCTACAATATTGGTGTATCCTAGTGCTGCTCTAGCAGGAATTCCTTGTGCTCTTAGGATTGCAATCAGCGAATCTGCGTATTCCATACAAACTGATTTTCCACCTGATAGGGCAGCAACTGCACCTATTCTTGTGTTATCAGAATTAGCTTTCTCATCGTCATATTCTAAGGTGTCTCCCACAAACTTGTAGTCTGCTTTGATGACATCGAGTAAAGTGGCTTGATCCTTAAGCAGAGAATTTGCAATTTGTACAATATATTGATCAGTACTTTGCCAAAATTTTGTGGGTCTGAGATAGGTATTTGAAGTACTCCATTGCTGTATTTTAGAATAATAATCGGTTAATTCTATTGAGAGAGCATTGTTATTTTGCTTTTCATATTCATTCTGCTGCACAGTGATATATCCTGTTATTGTTATATTACTCTCTTTGTTTGCTGGTACTTCGAAAGTTGCTAAAAGGTTTCCTTCACTGTCTACATGTATTCTTTTAGGAAGAGGGGAAACATTCTCGAAGTAAACATGTTGGTTTGTTTCAGAGAATTCTCTAGGAAGGGATAGCTCATATATATTAGTAGATACTGATTGGAAAATGTCCGAATACACAGTTGGTGTCATATTATCAGTCTTGGGAGTAGTGTAAGAAAGTTCAAATTTGTATGTTGCATTTGTTCCGAATTCTAGCACAGGAGCATTTTCTATTCGGTCAGTTTGGGCAAATTCATAATATACATGAGAGCTATTTTCTGATTTGGAAAACTTGGGAAATATTTTGCTGAGCGGAGGAATATTTTTGTCTGTTACTATTCTAAAATAATAGTTGTAATATGTTGTTGTTCCATTGTTCTCATCTACCTCTTCAAATTTAATGTCTTTTGGAAGAGATGTTCCTACTATGGTTATGTAATTTCCTGCCTTTAGGACATAATCATGGGTGTTGTATGTCACTGTAACATGGTATGGAGAACTCACAGTAGTGTCTCGGTAATTACCAACCTTAATGTAGATTCCTTCTCCGATATTAAGTTGTTCTACTTCATATTTCAAAGGTGTTCCAAGTTCATTTACAACTTTAAGGGTTGAGAGTTTGTATTCTCTTTCTTCATTTACTTTTTCTTGAGATGTTGCTGATGCATCTGGGAGATGGAAGATTCTTTCTCCTTGAGCAGGTAGATAATAGTTTTCGTTTAGAACTTCTCTAATATACTCAGTTTTTACAGTTACATAGTCATTTCCAGTTGTGTATGAAAATTCAGTATCTGTATCTATGATGAAGTCTCCTTTTTTAGAAGATGCTAAAGAAGGATGTATCATCAGAGAAAATAGTATGAGGACTGTAGTGACTGTCTTGTAAACTGATTTCATAGCTTAATCATAATACCATGTTTTATTCTTATTATCATAATCTTTATATTTATTATATAATCAACGAGTTATGGCGGTAAAAAGATCTCACAATTTTTCTTCTGGTATTGTAGGTTTACCTAATGTTGGAAAATCGACAATATTTAATGCATTAACAAAGTTGTCAGTTCCTGCTGAAAATTTTCCTTTTTGTACTATAGATAAAAATGTAGGAGTGGTAGAGATTCCTGATGATAGGTTGAAAAAAATGGCAGAATTTTTTAATGCACAAAAGGTAGTTCCTTCAGCCATGACTTTTGTTGATATTGCAGGACTGGTAAAAGGTGCTTCTAGGGGTGAAGGGCTTGGGAATCAATTTCTTGCACATATTCGAGAGGTGGATGTGATCATGTATATACTAAGGGCTTTTGAGAGTAAAAGTATTGTACATGTGTATGAAAGAATTTCTCCCTTAGATGATTTTGATATAGTGCAGTCCGAATTAATTCTCAAGGATATCGAGGGTGTAAGCAAGAGATTTGATATTGTAGAGAAATTAGCGAGAATAGGGGAGAGTAATGCTCAAAAAGAGGTTGATTTACTAAGTAAGGTATTAGAAAACTTAAATAAAGGGATACCAGTTGTTGATATGAACTTGACAGCAGAAGAAAATGATATTTTGTATGATCTCCACCTACTTACTGGGAAGAAAAGGTTCTTTATATTAAATTGTAAGGATGGTTCGGATATTGAGAAAATTGAAGAATGGAAGGGAGAGTTAATCCAAAAGACTGGAGATACGGTATTAGTAGTTGATGCTAAGATTTTAGATGAAATGAGTAATTTGAATGAGGAAGAGAAGGAGGAGTATCAAGAACTTTTAAGTGGAAATTCTGCAACTGCGGAAGATATCATATCTAACATGTATCAGACTCTGAATTTAATAACTTTTTATACAGGCTCATCAAAAGAATGTAATGCTTGGAGTATAGAAAGTGGAGCAACTGCGAAGGAGGCTGCAGGTGTTATTCATACTGATTTTGAGCATGGATTTATTAGTGCAGAGGTTGTAAATGTTGATGTCCTTATTGAAAATGGAGGGTGGAATGGAGCTAAAGAGAAAGGTCTTATTAAAAGTGTCGGCAAAGATTACATTGTACAAGATGGTGACTATATGGTTATTTTAGCGAATAGATAAGGATCTTTTTTCTCTCGTGTTTATAGTCATTATGATAACAGTAGATAAGAAGACCACTGTTATGTAGAAATCGAATTTCCCTAATGAATTGTTTACAGTATTCAAATATGTTGTAATGTTTGGAAGTATTGGATCTATAATCATATAGACGATTGTAATGAGTACAAGCCAGAAAAAAGAATGAAGAAGATCTATGTGTCCTCCTATGTTAAATTTGGAGGATGAATAATCCCATAGCTTTTCCTTCAAAAATACAGTACAAAAAATCCCACCAAAATACTCAAGCATTATGATTGCAAAAGTAGTAGTGATGATAGTTATTTGCGGAGGATATGATTGTAAAATAGAAAAAATACTTAAGATAATAATTCCTCCAATGCCATATATTGGGCAGATCGGAATATTTTCATAATATCCAGAAGGTTTGTATTGTCCTTTTAAGAGTGAGGAATATGTAGTATCGACTATCCATCCTAAGAATGAAAACAGAAGGAATATCAATATGTATTTTGTCATTTTTTTTCCTATTATTAAATCAACTCGTATATAGTAGTCTATCACGATTTGGTATTTGGGAGATATAAATATTTTGTATGTGTTGAGAAAATATGTATATCAGATGTATAATCAGCTGATGGTCGAGTGGTGGAATTGGCAGACACGCGGGACTCAAAATCCCGTGCTAATAAAATAGCATGAGGGTTCGATTCCCTCCTCGACCATATTTTAATTCGAGAAGTATAAAAATGGAGGATTTCATACTAGATTTCTTTGATACGATAGGAGAGATAAATTTTGATTCGGCTATAAAATTTCTTGGTATTATTCTGGTGATTTTTTGGATTGTCGTACTGTATTGGGTTTGGTTTGATGCTTCCGAAAGGTCTTCTAGTACATTTGTAAAAATATGTTATGTGTTGTTGGTTGGAATATTAAATATAATTGGATTGATAATATATCTACTCATAAGGCCAAGTCGTACAATAGAAGAAATATATTGGGGTGATTTAGAAAGAAGATATCTTAAATATGAGACTGCTGAACTTGGAGATTGTCCACAGTGTGGGGCACAACTTGCTCCTGGGTATATATATTGTCCAAATTGTAGGTATGAGCTTAAAGTGAAATGTTCACATTGTGGAATATATGTTGATAGAGGAAACACATATTGTCCTAATTGTGGAAGTACGATTGCAGATGATGCAGAATTTGCTCCTGATCTTGTTCCAACAATGGAAGTTATGAAAGAGCAAATTGAAACATCAAAGGAGGAGGTCCAAGAGGCTGTTAAGTCAAAAAGAATTAGATATGCAACTGAAGTTGGAATAGCTGAAAAGTTTAATGAATTTGCATCGAAAATAGGATCGATTTTCCTTGTCAGTAAAAATAAAGATGAAAAAAATGTAGGAGTAAATACAGAAGTAAATACGGTGAATGTTCCTTCAAGTAAAGAGAAAAAGCGTAAGAAAAGAAAAAAGAAGAAAAATAGGTAATGTTTATCAATTTATTATGGTATTATTACTGTACTAAACTAATGTTTTTGTGCAGTCGTGTTTGAGCAAATATCTCAAAAAATAGCATCATTTGTTCCTAATTGGAGTCCTCTTGCATTTTTTGTTTTAACAGTATTCATATGTCTTTATGTATTTTGGAAGGAATGTTCTAGAACGAGAAAAAATAATTCTTCTGTATTTGACGCCTTTTTTATCTCAGTTATATCTGGAATAATACTCGGAAGAGCCTTCTACATTATTGGAAATTGGGGAGAGTTCTCTAAATATATTTGGTATTGGCTTCCATATGAGAGATATGGAAATGAAATCTTTCTCTTCCGTCTTCTTCCTTGGAGATTTTTTAGAATATGGGATTTAGGGATAGACATACTGTTTTTACTTCTAGGATTTTGTCTAGTATGTACATGGTGGGTTCTGCGTGTTAAAAAATGGAAATGGAGTCATCTGTTCCCTGCGATATACCTATCTTCGTTCACAGTTCTTGCGTTCTCCTTTTTTTCAATAGGGAAAATAACTGGAAATAACACATGGGTTGCCCAAGGATTAATAATGATAGTGCTAATTCTTGTCTTTTGGATTGTAAAGGCAATTTTAATCAAATCAATCATAGGTTTAGGTGAAATGAAAGCACTTGTCTGCTTAGATTCTATTTTTGTTGTTATATCAACAGCAGTGATTATTACAGTATATATGAATTCACAAATGTTGAATGTAGAAAAAATAGGATTAGGAGCCTTTGTTACTTGGTCTCTTTTGGGACTTTTCTTCCACATAGCTGATACTAGAAAAGCGACTGTGACAATAGAGAAGCTATCATCAGTCAGAAACGTCTCTGTAGATGATATTAGAAAGCCAATAAAATTACCCAGAGAGAAATGAAAATAACCGATGAGAATATTGGAAAAAGAGCAGATGTTTTCGTAAAAGAGAAATTAGAAAAAAATGCTCTTAGTAGGACTTTTATCGCAGAAAATCTTGTGAAATTTTTTAAAGTGAATGATAGAGAAGTAAAACCATCATACAAATTTAAGAAGGGTGATACATATAGTATAGATTATGAAAATTTAAAAAGATTGGTTAGTAATTTAACAAATGAAGAATCTCTGATAGCTCAGAAAAAGGATTTAGATATAATATATGAAGATGAAAATTGTCTTGTAATTAATAAAGAGAGTGGGATAGTTGTACATCCTGGTTCTGGAAATAAGCAAAACACATTGGCTAACTATGTAAAAGGATATCTGGAAGCAAAAGGTGAATTTGATTCAAAAGTTAAAAGAGGTGGAGTGATTCACAGGCTTGATAAAGGTGTTTCTGGATTAATCCTGTTTGCAAAGAATGAAAAAGCACAAAGATATTTCCAAAATCAATTTGAAAATCATTTAGTGCAGAAGGTGTATTATGCACAGATAGAATATAATCAGAGGGATAATTCTCAACTCCTCCAATATATTCCTAAGAATAATCTTAATTTAAAAAGTGAAATTGGTAAACTGAAAAAGAACAAATTTATATGTGATGATCAATGGTTAAAAGTAGAGGGATACATAAAAAGAAGTGAAACTAATAGAATGAAAATGAAGTTCACAAAATATTTTAGAAATGGAGCAAAATATTCTTTAACATATATTAAACCTATCTCTGAAAATGAGCTTATTATTAAAATAGAGACAGGAAGGATGCATCAAATAAGAGCGGTCTTAGAATACTTTGGAGTAAATATAAAAGGTGATACATTATATAGTACAAAAACAGGGAAGGGTGGAATTCCTGAAAAAATATGCTTGACTTCTATTCTGCTCTCAATAAAGAATTTAGATGGAAATATTTTAACTATATCTCTTATTTAGATGAATCGAGGTATAAAAAAAAGAGAAAACTACAAAAAAAAGTATAAAAAAAGATATGAGAAGAAATCTCCGAAAAAGATTAATTTAAAATATCTACCTAAAATTGTGTTTTTTCTCTTTTGTATACTTGTTATTTCATTTACAGTATATGCGTTAGTTAATATTTCCTCTGCAAAAACGATTGACTATACACAAATAAATTCATCAGAGGGCTATATACTAGGAAGACAAAGTAATGAGCAAGAAAAGACTTTAATTCTAATAGAAAATGGTTATGAAAATGAGAGGAAGATAGCTGATGTGTATTTGTACATCAAAAATAACAAAAAGAAGAGCGGACTAATTATATATATACCAGGAGGTTTGTACTTTAATGGACTAGAGGAGGAATTTGGGAATAAAATTCCTGTGTCATCATTAAGATATGCAGGGGATTATCTACAGCAGGGCAGAGGAGTCGAATATGCTTTGTGGCAATTAGCTCAGCTTCTTGGGACAAAGTTCAATGAATACATATGGATAACATCTGAAGGGGTTGATATCCTAAACGGTATCTATGGGAATATGTATGATATAGATGGTTCTTTGAAGAATATCTACACTTCTGGGGATACGGAGTACAGTGATGAGTTGTTAGTTCTTAATTCTTTGTCGTCAAGGATAAATCTTTTAGATAGCATATTAAAGTCTTCCTCTATAGGTAAATTAGATGGAAAAATATACTCAAATAAATCTCTAACAAATGTTTTGAATGAACTAAAAGATATAAATGGAGCAATAAGAAGTAATGATATATTTATTATCGATTTAAGTAATTCCAAATATTGTGATGAAGAGGATTCTATAAGTGGAGGAAAAATAAAAGTGCTGAACACACAAAGATACGATGAGATTTTTAGAGAGCATTATTCAAATACAGCAGATTCATCAGTGGAGAAAGAGAGAGCAAGAATTGAGGTATACAATGGAAGTGAAATTGATGGGATAGCATACCAACTTGGTCGAAAAATAGTTAATTCTGGTGGCGATGTTGTTAGGTATGGAAATAGTCCATCAACTATTGAGAAAACTACTATATATGTGCCAAATATGAATGGTTACAAAAATTCTTTTAATTTAATATCTGAAATATTGTCTGGAAGATTTGAAGTTATTGAAGGAAGACCATCATTTATGACTACTGGTGACATCGTTATTATTCTAGGTAAAGATATTAAGTTTTTGTATAGTTTCTAGAGTGTTGCTAACATATTTGTTTTAATTTAGAATCTTTGCATATGTTGATTGTAATATTGATATTGTTTGTAATGTCACTTCTCTTTGTAGCCTTTCTAAAGGTTTGGGCAGGAAGTACCGTCGAAAAAGCTGAAATTTATGAAGATTTGAGAAATCCATGTGTTATGCAGATATTAGTTCCTAGAGAAAATGATAAATCAGCTTTAGCGGCAGAACAAATGTTTGCATCTATACATGGTATTTTAGAAGGAAATAAGAAATGTACAGATCTTGTGAGTCTAGAAATTGCCTCAGTTAGTGATGGAGGAATTAAATTTTACATAGTTGCTCCTAATCATCTTGCCAAGTTTATAGAGGGGCAAGTGTATGCACAATATCCTAACGCAGATATTCAACTTGTTACTGACTATACGAAGGAGAGTACTGGAGATAATGGTAATTTTGTTACTGCAGGTGAAATTGAAATGGAAAAAGATTCTATTTTTCCAATTAAAACCTTTAGAAATTTTGAAGTTGATCCTTTGGCTGCAATAACTGGTGCTATGTCCAAATTAAACATTGGAGAGGGAATTTGGCTTCAAATAATCATAAGGCCTGTATCAAACTATTGGCAGGCCAAATCTAAGGAATATATCACTGCGATAAAAGAAGGAAAGAATCCAAATGGAGATTCCTTCGGGGCAGTAATAGGGAAGATAATTGGAGGAGTAGGGAAGGCTTTAACAACAACGGATGATGGGAAACCTCAGAAAGAAGTTGTTAAGCTTGCTCCAGGGCAAGAAGAAGAATTAAGTGAAATTGAGAACAAGACACTAAAAGTTGGTTTTGAATTTAAGATAAGGGTAATATCGAAGGCACAAGATCAATTTAGATCTGAGCAAATTTTACGTGATGTAGTTGCAAGTTTTAAGCAGTTCACAACAGCACATCTTAATAATTTCATTCATGCTACTCCAACAAAATCTGGAAAAGAAATATATGATGAATATATTCGCAGGCATATGGAAGATGGACAGGACATTTTGAATATTGAGGAATTAGCATCTGTATATCATTTACCAAATATTTCGGTAGAAACACCAAATATAGCTTGGAGTAGAGCAAGAAAATTGGAACCTCCAATGAATTTGCCTAAAGCTACAGATGATGGGGTAACAATATTTGGAGAAACAGACTATAGAGATGTCAAAGTCCAGTTTGGTCTGAAAAGAAAGGATAGACAGAGGCATTTCTATCTTCTTGGTAAAACAGGAAGTGGAAAATCTACACTGTTTAAAAATATGTTCATATCAGATGTATTGTCGGGTGATGGAGCTTGTTTTGTTGACCCTCATGGAGATACAGTTGAGGATTTACTGCAATATATTCCTCCTAACAGGGTAGAAGATGTTGTATATTTTAATCCGACAGATGTTGAATATCCTATTGGATTTAACCTACTTGAGCTTAAGGATAAATCACAAAGAGACTTAATAGCTGATGGTGTGGTAGAGGTATTTAAAAAGCAATTTGGAGACTCATGGGGTCCTAGACTTCAGTATATCTTAACTAATGCTGTAGCTACTGCACTAGAAGCGCAAGGAACAACCCTTCTCGCTGTTACTAGAATTCTGACAGACAATAACTACCGAAAATTTATACTAAAACAGGTACATGACCCGATATTGTACAAATTCTGGACAGATGAGTTTTCAAAAATGGCACAAAATTCAAAATTGCTATCAGAAGCTGTATCTCCAATACAAAATAAGGTTGGAAGATTCATAGCCTCCGCAGTAACAAGAAATATTATTGGACAGGTTAAATCAACGATAGACTTAAGGGAAATAATGGATAACAAGAAAATACTACTTGTTAATTTGGCACAAGGGAAATTGGGCGAAGAAACAGCCTCTTTGCTTGGTGGTATGATTATCACAAGATTGCAGGCTACTGCTATGGAAAGAGTAGATATTCCTGAGGAGGAAAGAGAGGATTTCTTCTTGTATGTTGATGAGTTTCAAAATTTTGCGACAGAATCATTTGCAAAAATACTTTCAGAAGCTAGAAAATACAAACTTAATTTAACAATGACAAACCAATATATAGATCAACTTCCTTTAACAGTTAGACAGGCAATATTTGGAAATGTTGGAACATTAGGATCTTTTGTAGTAAGCCAATCGGATGCTGCAATATTAGAAAAGGAATTTGCTCCAATGGTAACGGCAGGAGATTTAGTTTCCTTAGATGCATACTCTATGTATATAAAACTATGTATAGATGGAATGACATCTGTACCATTTAGTGCAAAATCACTTCCAATCAGATATGAAAGGTTTGGATTAAGAGATGAAATAGTCAATTTCTCCAGAACTAAGTATGGAAGGTCAAAAGAAGAAATAGAGGCTAAAATTTCAAAATGGAGTAATCAAAGCTATAGCGAAAAGGGTAATAGAAGTATTTCGTTGAATAATCAAAAAAAGCAAGAAGAGGTAGAAGAAGTTGTGTCAAAAGAAGTTTCTGCTGATACTCATCAATAATTGTGGTAAAATATGTGTCGAAGGAAAAACTATGTCAGGACATTCAAAATGGGACACAATTAAACACAAAAAAGCGATTAATGATGCTAAAAAAGGAAAAAGCTTCTCTAAGGTATCTGCTTTAATATCGCATGCTGCGAAACAAGGTGGTGGGGATCCAGAAATGAATCCAACACTTCGTCTACATATAGCGAAAGCGAAAGAACTTGGATTTCCAACGGATAAAATAGAGAAGGCTATTCAAAAAGGGACGGGAGAGGGAGAAGAAAAAGTCATATATGAAGAAGCAACATATGAAGGATTTGGACCTTTTGGAATTCAAATAGTGGTTGATACATTAACAGATAACAAAAATAGAACGGTTGCTGATCTTAGAAAAATATTTGAAGAGATAGGAGGAAATATGGCTGAGAATGGAGCAGTCTCTTGGAATTTTGAAACAAAAGGATATATACAAATATATTCTGGACATATGGAAAAATCACCCAAGTATGGAGAACCTGACGTATATGTAGAGGAAGATCCTGAAAGTGTAATGTTGTCATTAATGGACTTAGATGGTGTACTCGATATTGAGGATATAGAAGAAGATGGGAAGAAAGGTTTTATTGTGTACACAAAATATGAAAATTTTGGAGCTGTGAGAGACAAGATAATAGAATTGGGTCTAGTTCTAAAAGATGCCGAATTGGTAAAAGAAGCAAGAGTAACAAAGAAACTTACGGAGGAACAACTTAATAAAGTAAACGAAGCATTAAGCAGAATAGAAGAACATGATGATGTTCAAAATGTTTGGAGTGATATAGAATAACTATATGAGAATCCTCGGAATAGATCCTGGTCTAGCAACAACTGGATGGGCGGTTGTTGACTTTGACAGTGACTCAAAACCTGAAATAATTGATTATGGTTGTATCTTTACTGAAAAAGGATTGTCAGTACATAGAAGATTAAAAGAAATATACGATGATACCAAAGAGATACTTTCTACTCATGAACCAGAATATGCAGGAATAGAGACACTACTTTTTTGTAACAATGCTAAAACAGGTATTGTTGTGGGAGAGGCTAGGGGAGTTATTCTCTTAGCATTGGAAGAATCAAATGTTCTAATTAAAGAGTTCTCTCCTCTTCAAGTCAAAAATTCAATAACAGGATATGGAAAGGCAAATAAAATGCAAATTCAAGAGAATGTAAAACTATTATATGGTTTAGATGAACTTCCAAGACCAGATGACGCTGCTGATGCTCTGGCTATTGCTATGGCTACAGAAGTTCTTGTTTCAAGAGACGACATTATTTTGCACTATCCTGTATAATATAAGTATAGATGATTACATACATTACAGGAAAAATATTGAATTCAACTACAATGGGAAAAGATTCCTATGTAGATATTCTGACAGCTTCTGGAGTAGGGTACAGGGTGAATATACCTAGTTCATATGTTTGCCCTAAAAATGGGGAAAATTATTCTTTGTATACATATCATCATGTTCGTGAAGATTCTCAAGCTTTGTTTGGATTTATTAAAGAAGATGAAAGGAATTTTTTTATCGAACTGATTACAGTATCTGGAGTAGGTCCAAAGATTGCCTTAACAATACTATCAAATTTTACAAGAGAAGAATTAGAAAGTCTCATAAATGATGGAGATGCACGGGCTTTAAGTAAAGTTCCTGGGTTAGGTTTGAAAAAGGCTCAAAAAATAATTATAGAATTAAGAGGGAAGATTGATTTAACAAAAGATGATGAGAAGAGTATTTCAGTTATTAGGGAAGTAAAGGAAGCCTTACGGGTTCTTGGCTTTAGTGGTGATGGATTGAAGGAGAAAGTTAATAAAGCAGAGGATATATTAAAGGCCAATGAGGATATTCCAATAGAGGAATTAATAAAAAGAATTTTAAACGAGGAATGATTTCTTCTAGTAAGCAAAAACAAAGCAAAAAAAATGAAAAAGAGATAACTCTAAGTTTGTCATCAGAGAATAGTGGATCTCCTTTGTATGAAGAGAAAATTAGGCCTTCGAAATTAGATGAAATTATAGGTAGAAATCTCGAGAAGGAGACCCTTAGAATGATGATAGATTCTGCCAAAAGGAGGAATGAGGTTGTTGATCATATTCTGTTCTATGGTCCTCCAGGACTTGGGAAGACGACATTTGCAATGGCTATAGCAAATGAGATAGGTGCTTCTGTAAAAATAACTTCAGGGCCAGCAATTGAAAGGCAAGGTGATTTAGCTGCTATTTTAACTGGGTTAAAGAGGAATGATATTCTCTTTATTGATGAGATACATAGATTGCCAAAAGTAATTGAAGAGATTCTTTACCCAGCTATGGAAGATAGAGTTTTGGATATAGTTATGGGAAAAGGTCCGTCTGCTAAGACAATTAGACTGAATTTAGAGCCATTTACATTGATAGGAGCAACTACTCAGATTGGAAAAATAAGTTCTCCAATGAGGGATAGATTTGGATTGATACAAAGGTTGGATTTTTTCTCTCAGGAAGATTTGGTTTCAATATTGGCTAGGGCAGGGAGGCTTTGGGATATTAATATAGATCTTGATGCGTTGAATATGCTATCAGGGTGTGCTAGAGGGACTGCAAGAGTTGGTTTAAGATTGTTGCGAAGATGTCGTGATTATGCAGAGAGTAGGGAAATTGAAAATATTGATGTTGATGTTGTGATTAATACAATAAAGATGCTTGGCATAGATAGGCTTGGACTTGAGAGAGTTGATAGAGAATTGTTGCTATCTTTACTCAATAATTTTGCAGGAGGTCCAATTGGTTTGTCTACTTTAGCTGCTTCTGTTTCAGAAGATGAGGTTACAGTAACAGATGTTTATGAGCCGTATTTGATGAAATGTGGCTTTTTAAAGAGAACTTCTAGAGGGAGAGTACTTACCCAGAAGGGTTTAAAATATATCGAGACATTTAGGTATGATGAAAATGAATAATGAGAGTAATACAGATAATGAAAAGAGAGGTAAGCTTCTCCTGTTAGCGGCATTTATAGCTTTGTCTTTGTTTGTAAGCAAGGTTGTACAAGCAAATACACAGGTTGTGATTTCGAAGGTATATATTAACGCATTAATATATTTTGTAGTGGTATTTATTGGGCTTTTATGGGCATTTAATCTTCAGGTTAAGAAAAAGTCACTAATCTATTTACTTCAGCCCGCATTGTTTGTTTTTTCACAGGAATTGTTTATTGAATTCTTTTTCTTTCAAAAATTCAGTAGGATTTATGAGGCGTTTATTCTTTTTCTTTTGATAATTGCTGTTTTTTTCATAAATTATTTCTCCTTTTTGTCTGCGAATGCATTTAATGTAAATCTTTACAAGAAGATTCCTCTTGCACAGGTAGCTAGGACTACTTCTTACATCATCTCAATATTTACGATGTATTTTTTAACTTTTAGTTTTCTTCTTAGTGAATTTAATATTTATTTTCTTTTAGTATCAATTTTTATCTTTTATATAATTATTGCTTTAATACATTATATAAATATAGAGATAGAGGATAGGGAGCTGTCTAGGAAGACAATTATTACTTCACTTATTTCATTTATTTTATTTCTAGGTGTTTTTTTGTCTGGGAATACTCATGAGGTGATTTCAATAGTTCCAGTAGTAGGGTATTATTTTGCAGTGAGCATGGTAACGCAGGAGAATATGTTTTTAGGAAATTACAAGAATGCCTCTCTGTATATTGTTTTCTTGGTAGTTATTTTTTTAGGTGTTTTGTTTTTGAATATTTTTAATATATAGCTTGCACAGGGTAGGGGGATAGTGCTAAAAGCCTGTAGTGATGCAGTTAGTTCATAGCCCTATAGTAATTGTGTGTGGATAAGTATTTCTGTAATACCCTTCTAAAATTAAGAAAAAAAGTACAAGAAAATAGCAGACAAATAGTTGTAATTTGATGTGAATAAAAATATAGAGGGAAGGGAGTACTACTCTAGTTGAAATTATGTTACAATTTGAAAATATATAACCGAGTATAATGTCCCTTATATGCGGTTAGTATATAAAAATTTTAGATTGATGGACATTTATGGAATTTTTAATTTTTTGTATTGTTTTGTTTTTTGGTATCTTTATATCTCTTTTATTTCTTTTCTATTCTCTCTCATCATTCTTGTTTTCTGGTCTAGTAAATTTTTTGAGGAGCCCCTACTCTGTTTTGTCTAATTTAATTTTAGAGTAGTATATATCTATGAATAGTTTCCCAAAATTAGATAATCAGGATGATTACTTAATTTCTTTGCAAAATAACAACTTTAGTAGTCAGACGATCATAAATTATGCAAGGGATTTGTGTATATTTGCGGTTTTTTTGCATTTTAGAGGGATTAAGTTTATGGATGTGACTAAGAAGGATATTAGTATGTTTAAAGGGTATTTGATAGCGGGACAGCATCTTGAGGATTTGGATAGGATTAGAAAGAGTGGTGTTAATGATGAGCCTGTGAGAGGCTCTGTAAGCACGTCGAAAAAAACGAATGGTGTAACTGGACCTGCTGAATATTCTTCTAAGGGTGTTGTTAGATCTAAAAAGTTTGAGGGTGATTTTTTAGAGAGCATATATAGTAAGGTGTATGGTAGTTTTGGTGTGTTGAGTTGTCCTAAGAATAAAGGGGCTAGGAAAGGTGAAGGTCTTAGTCCTAATAGTATAAATAGGATGCTTTCTGCTTTGAGATCTTTTCTTAAGTTTAGGATAAGTTGGGATTTACCCATACCTCTTCCTCCTGATGCTATAGATATGATGAAGGCGGAGAAGAAATTGAAGAAGGTTGCTTCGAAAGAGGATTTGGTTAGATTGATAGAATGTCCATTGGAGTTTGAGAAAGATGAGAAGATAGCTATTCGTAATAGGTGTATGTTGGAGATGCTTTTTGCTACAGGTATGAGAATATCTGAGTTGATAGGATTAAATCTTGATCAGGTAAATAGCGAAGGGAAGATGTATATCTGGGGAAAAGGTAAAAAGGAGAGGAGTGTATATATGACAGAACGAAGTTTGGATTGGCTTAATGCATATTTACGTGTGAGGTTGGATTTTGCGTTTACCGATAGGGGAGATGGAGAAGCTTTGGGTATTGAGAAATTGAATTGTGAGTCGGATTTGAATTTAGAGATATTTGATAAAGGGAATAGGAAGTATATTAGGTTGGTTGAGGAGTATAGAGAAAGTGGTTATTTGGAAAAATTTGACTCCCCTGCCCTGTTTATTCCTTTTTCTGGAAGTCGGGCTGGTAAACCAGATTCTAGGATTTCTACTAATCATTTTCAGGAGAAGATTGCCGAGTATAGGAGGAGGCTGGGAATTCAGATACCGACTTCAGCACATAGTTTGAGACATGGTTTCGCAACTTATTTAGCCGAGGAAGGTGCTAGTCCAGTAGCTTTGCAGGTTTTATTAGGGCATTCTAGCTTGAATACAACTACAAAGTATGTCCATGCAAGTGAAAAGTTTGCCGAGGAAACAGTCAGAGAGAAGCATCCATTGAAGTAAGGTTATTCCTTTTTTTGCATTTGATCCATTAATTCTTGGATACGCTTCGTATCAGGGTTGTCCATGTTAGCCTGAACTGCAGCAACGGCTGCGGGATCTCCTTCTTGATATCTTTTTGCAAGATCCTTTGTCTGCTTAACCATATCTAATGATTCTTGCATATATTGGATAATATATTCCATTTTCTTCGAATCAGCTTCATCCTTGTATGCTTTAGCAAAAACAGTATCGTAAAGCTTGGTAAACTGCTCTTCATTTGTAATTTCCATGTTTGCAAGGGCATCTATTTCAGGATCATCTACATCTTCTGGGATATCTGCAAGAGCTCTGTCTACAGAATCTTCCACAGCGAGAGATAATAGCTTCTCTATAGCGTCATTGTTTAAACCTTCGGCTAACAATTGACTCTTTATTTGCTCTAGTTGAGTGTTGTAATCCATTAAAGTTTATAATAAAAGTTTATTTATTATTTGGACAGCATATCTATAAGTTTCTGTGCTCCATTTGTTCCTAACTCTTTAAGGTTTTGTACTAGGTCTGGATTGGAGACGCCACTTTGTATATCAGTCAGGTATCCATTAATAAGCTTGTGTACTTCAGAGGTACTCAGATTGCTAAATAATGTATCTCTTGTTATACCGGATGAGATTAAATCTTCCTCAAGCATTCTTGGAGCCATTTCATGCCAACCACCTCTATAGTTTGAAAAATTCTCAACTCCTCCTGGGAGATTTCCAACGGCCTGTCCAGCTAGATTCTGATTCCAAGCTGATCCCGGAAGGTTAACTTTACCATTTTGTACAAGAACGCCTTCTGTTACATACTGTTCTTGTCCTTGATTCTGTACTAGCTGTTCTTGTTCTTGATTCTGTACTAGCTGCTCTTGTTCTTGATTTTGTACTAGCTGCTCTTGTTCTTGATTCTGTGCCAAAGGTTGATTTCGTAATTCATTTATAGCGACACTATTCATATAGATTTTTGTTGCTAATCCTCCAACGAATGAACCTATTGTAAATCCTCTTAAGAATTGAGTAACATTCTTAGTTATCTTCAGTATCTTTTCTTGCTTTTGGATAGTTTTTTCTAATTTTGCTCTCTGTTCAGGATCTGTTAAACTTCCAAGTTTTAATAAATTACTTGAATATTTTGAGGAAAGAAAATGTTCAACTGTTGCTGATGTCATTCCACCTACACCTGCTACAAGAGAAGCCATTGGGAATGTTGCTGCTCCACCAACAAGTGAAAATCCTACTCCAGATGCGATACCTAACCCTATCACAGCCTTTCTGCTTAAATTCCTTTCTTTTCTATCTCGCACAGTTTTCTCCTTTTCTTCTTTTTCTCCTTTAGGTGCTTCTTGTTCCTTTTTAACCTGTTGCTCAGGCTGTGTCTGCGTCTTCGGTAACCTCTCTCTAGAGGTGAATTTCTGAGATACTTCCTCTTGCTTCTTTGTATAGAGATAGTTCAGGTCAGCTATTGAGCATGTCTTTGTAGTTACATTTCCCTTCTCATCTCCGACCATATTAAGAAATTCTCTTTGATATTTTGCTTCCAATTTATTCTTCAAGTACTCTAAATCCTCTGCCCCTATATGTCCTGCTTTCAAAGCTTCTTCGTATCCTTCCTTTGTTTTTGAATATTCACTATTATCCTTCAGGAAATTTTCCTTCAGAAGTCCTACTTCTTCCTGTGTTAATGGTCTCTCAGTTTTTAAACTATTATCATAATTTTTAAGATCCTGCTCTGCTCTATCCTTTGCATCGAGAATTGTATTCTCACTATCTCCTGCCTCATTTCCTGCTGTTTTATTTTGTTCCGCTGATTTTAATACCTCATGCTGTGATGCAAATTTCTCAATGTTTTGCAAAGTTGAATCAGATGCTTTTTGTGATTGATCTTTCTGCTCAATTATCTTTTCAGCTACTGTTTGCGTTTGAACATTTTCTGGTTTAGTCTCCTGCTGTGCTGTAACAAAAACCCCTGGGACAGGTTGCCTATTGTCAAATGCTTGTGCTACCTCTTGAGGAGATGAAGTAAAGTGTGCAGTCTCAGTTACATTGCTTAAATCGACCGGATTACTTGATGGCTGAGGAGCTGGTTCCGCAAAAATCCCTTCTCTTGTCCCATCACTTCTAATCGTAGAAGATGTCGTTGGACCATACAACAAAACATCAGAGGATTCAGAACTGGATGACTCATTCATAGCACAGTAAATATATTATTTTATTATTTACTACCTATATATATAGAGAGAAACACCTACAGGCAGATTGATAATAATAGAATATTGTTTATGAAGGTATATGTCAAGCACTAGAAAAAAACTCCGGCATGCGGTCAAATATATTTTACAAATTGCATAGGCAATGTCGGAGTTTACAAGCTTTATGCTACTTGTCAGTCAATCGAATGATAGTTTGAATATTTTGTGAAATAAATGTAATTTGTTCCTCAATCAGATAGCATTTTTCTCTTACGAGATCATAAACATCCAAACTTCCAAGATTACAACATCTATGTGATCTTTTCTCCAAAATAGACAACTCTTCACCTAATTGCACAATCTGTTCTGTTATCTCTGCCAACTCTTCTGCGACATTTTCCCAACTATTTACTGTATTCACAAATCCTCCTTATTTATTTAACTGCATGCTGTATTTTCCATATGTTTCAGGAAATTATTCACTGGTATAACATAGGGAATTGTAAAGAACTAAACATAATGAATGTTTAGACCGCAATTATCCAATATTTTAAGCATTTTCGCAATATCTACATATTTAGAAAATATGGGCAATTTGATATACTTTAAAATATGTCCAACATGTACAAGAAAGTAATTTCCGTATTCAAGAAAAAATATGGACAAATTCTGCTAATACTGCTACTTATTGTTATATCCTGTCTCTCAATTAGATGGGGGAAATATATTCTATCAAATGATAATTATTCTCCAGAACTTAATCCTTCCCTATCAGTAGAGAGATATCTTTTCTCTCCTGCTTGGAGAAGTTATCGTGTTTTAGGTACTCCATCAGATAGTGAGCAAGCTGATGTTTTTCGCTCAGCAATATTTGCAGTATTTGAACCTTTACTTCCGAAATGGCTTCTAGGGCAACTTTTCTACTTAATGTCTCTTGTTGTAGGTGGTGTGTCTACGGCATTCTTAACTATGCTTCTTCTTAGGAAAAGCAGACTGAAGAAATATAGTCAGATAGGGTTCCTAGCTTCAGGCATCTTGTATTCGACAACTTTATGGACAATGTGGCTTTTCTATCAGAATATGGCTCCATATGTTGCTAATTTCGGTTTTTTCCCACTTCTAATGCTAAGTGCATATATGTATATAGAAGACCCTACTATCAAAAAGGCATCATTTTTTCTGATTTCTTGTGTATTGTTCTCATGTGTATGTGTTATTTCAACACTGTTCATTGTAGATTTTGTTGCTTTCGCTTGTTTTGTTTTCTTTATAATCTTTTTAGAAAAAATAAAGATAAAAGAAAAATTAAAAAAATGTGTAAAAGTACTTTCAATACTAATTCTTTCCCAATTATTCTGGATTCTTCCATTCATTCATTTTACTGTTTCCAGCAGTCAAAATGTTGTTGATTCATATGTGAATAAAACAATAACTGGAAGCACAATAGACCTGGAAACTGAAATGGAGAATTGGGTTAATTCTGCTAGATTGTATAACCGTATGCTTTATGAAACTGATGAAAATGTTCCGTTGTTTAGTATGTCGGCAGAATTTCAAAATTATGATTTTTACAAGATTATTGGTCTTCTGCCAGCATTCTTCTCAGTTTTAGCGGTAATATTTGCTATTTTTAAAAAGAATAAATCATTATATATTTTTGCTATCGCTGGATTTTCTGCATGGTTTGTAATGAAGGTTGTAAATCCGCCATTGGGAGGAGTTTTCGTGTGGATGCAGGAAAATATTCCTTTGTTCAAGCAGGTGCTAAGGTGGCCCTTTTCAAAAGTTGGAGAAGTATATGTATGGAGCATAGCTATACTGGGGACATTTGGGATTGTATATTTTGTATCTTTCCTTTCATCGTTCATCAAAAAGAAACGCATAAAGAGAATTTTTAAAATAGCATTATTCAGTATAATTCTAGTGCTTCCCCTAGCCTACTCTGAGTACATATTCCGTGGAGAATTGTTTTCAAAGAAAGCAGTAGTCGATCTTCCTAATGAATATTATTCTTTGAAGGATTATTTAGAGAAGAATTCAATAGATGAAAGGATATATTATGCGCCTCCATCAAATAATAACTATTTTAGAAGGTATAAATGGGGGTTTTCGGGGTCTCAGTTCATTTCATACATTATTCCTAATCCAATAATGGATATGTCATCTGCAGTTGGAACTGGGACTGGGGAAACAACTATGATGGAATTAAGCAATGCATTCAGAGCGTATGATCGTGATCGATTCTACAATCTTCTGCAAAAATATGATGTAGGATATATTCTACTAGATGAAAGTGTAGATTATACAGGGTATGCATTTGATGTTGATCAGAAAGGAATAGATCAGGTATTAAGCGGATATGAAATGGTTTGGAGTTCAGATTTTCTAAAGTTGTACAAAGTGAATGGGAAAGATACACTTTTGGAGGAGACCTTCTCAAGTGATATAGAAAATTCGTTAAATACTTTTATTAGAAATACAAAATACATTCCATCGCTAAATCTATCTGATATACCTCTAAAGGATGTGTTTTTGAAAAATAATAGTCTTTTTGGAAATTTTTTGTATGATGGAAATACCTTTTATGTCAAACCTACTGTGTCATATGGAGACATTATTCACTATCCTGCACATTTCATCTTTGAAAATGGCCTAATTAAAGAAACACCAAGTTTCCCTCATCTTTACAATGACGGGAGTATACTCCCATACAAAACTTTTGCTAAGTCCAATTATGATTACTATGTTATTGGAAGCAATGTGTTTGCAGATGATGATTTGAGTTTAGGGGTTACTGTTGAAAATGAATATTCCTCTATTGAGAACATCTATGGAGTAAAGGAAAAAACATTCATTTCTCAGAATATGCTTACAGACATATCAAGATCTGCAGGGAGCGATTGCTCTGGTAATGGAGTGGTGAGTAATACATCTGTAGAAAATATGCTAATGGCTTCAGGATTAGAACTAAAAGGTTTAAGTAAGCTACCATGTGCATATGCAAAGATACATTCGCTAAATGTCGGATATAGCTACATTGTAAAAATAAAATTAAATTGGGAAACACACGAGGGGAATTATGGAGGATATTGTCTATTTTCAGAAACAAGTGGAAAGTGTTTGAACAAGGAAAAATTCTTAACCGATGAAAAATCCTTTGGTGAGAATGAATTCCTAATAGATACAGTTGTTAGAGGATCGGACAAGCTGTCCTTAATACTATATGCTACTAACATAAATAGTGATAACTCTTCTTCAGATGTGATTTTTAGGAAAGTTGAATTCGAGTATGCTCCAATAACAGATATTTTAGCCGTTAAAAATAGCTCCGATGACATTGAAGTGTCAGATTACTTACTTGCACATGGGAACAAGTATACGGTTGAGATTCCAGTTATCTATGGAAGTTCTTCGTATGTATATAACGGTACAGAAAAGAAGAATTCATTGTGGGATATGAATATATCGGGAAATTCTTCTGATTATGCAAAGGTATCTTGGGACAATGGAATTAAACAGGCTGTTGAAAATGGAAACATTGTACAGTCAGTAACAGCATTGAATATGGAAAAGAACAAAAAGTATCTGCTTTTTAGGGAAGGTGAAAATATTTCTAACATTCCAGCAAGTTTGTGTTTAATCTATACTTCAGATGAAAAATGCTGGTATCAAGATATATTTGATATCGATATATCATCTAGTAGCATGACTTTCTTAGAAAGTGCTTCCTTTGATGGAGAAGCAGGAATTATATATTCCAGCTCGAGCAATAAGCTAAAGACAGAAAATATTTTGAAATCTGTTGTAGTAATGAAATATCCAGAAAGTTGGAACTCCATAAGGTATGCCAGTGGGAATGATAAAAAGTATAAGGAGAAAGAAGCAAAATGTTTATACTCAGATATGACTTCCATGTATAAGACAGAAATTGATGATACTGATGAAATAGTAAGTATTCCTCAATCGAGTGCTTCTGGCTGGGTAGCTATTGGCAGAAAAGATGGAACATATAAACTAGTGGATTCGGGAAATAAGGTAGCGATCAATGGATGGAAACAAGGATGGGATATATCAGAAGCTGGTTACACATCGATATATGTGTTTTATTGGCCAAATATTATTGGATATTTTGGGTATGTTATACTCTTTACGCTATCATGTGCTACATCAGTTAAACTCTTTAAATCACGGAAGCATGGAAACCAGTAATCCTCTTGTATCAATAATTTTACCAGTACATAATGGGGAGAAATATTTAAGAGAATCATTGGATAGTTGTATTAACCAAACATATAAAAATATTGAAATAATTGTTGTTGATGACGAAAGTACAGATAATACTCCAAATATATTAAAAGAATATGCAAAGGGTGATCATAGAATCAATGTAATAAGAATTAAGAAGCAAAAGACGTTGGGAAATGTAATAAATGTTGGAATAAGAAAGTCTTTTGGAAAATATATAGCAAGAATGGATGCTGATGATATTATGTATTTGGATCGTATAGAGAAACAGACGAAGTATTTAGAGTCTAATTCAAAATGTGTCGTAGTTGGTGGACAAATAGACATTATAGATGAAAATTCAAATATAACTGGAAGCAGAGAATATGCATTGGATGATGGAGAACTTAGAAAAAATCTGTTTCTTTTCCAGCCTTTTGCTCATCCTGCGGTAATGATAAGGAGATCGTCTTTAGAAGAAATAGGGTTGTATCCAGAAAATTTGTCAAAGGTAGAAGATGTGAAATTATTTTTCATACTTAGTACTAAAGGTGAGTTTCATAACCTATCTGATAAGGTGCTTAAGTACAGAGTTACATTTACTACAGAATCTCAAACAAAAATGCGTGAGCATTTTAAGAAAACATCAGAAATAAGGATATGGGCTATCAAGAATTTGAATGTAAGGCCATCATTTAGAGAAAAATTGATATGGTGTATCGAGTACATAGGGGTAATAATAATGAGCATATTTCCACCTCGTGTGTTTATGAAAACATTTGAATATGCAAGACGTTTCCTAAAATAATACAAATATGAATTCTTCTTTTCGTCCTCAACACATATGAGTGTGTATGGACTCATCAGTAAGACTAGTAAGTCTTAGAAGAAGAAAGTGTAAGGAGGAATCTAATTCCTAGGAAGGAGGTATGTGTAGTAATATTACTACAAATTTTACCTCCTTCCTTAGGGATATAGATTATTTCAGCTGAATCGGGTATGGAGGTTCGCACTCTCCACTAAGACTATAACACTTTTTAAAAGGCTGTCCCGTTTTTGGACTCATTTCTGCCCCAATAAAAAACGGAGCATTACTTACATCCATCATTGAATTATACTCGTAGCTATAGTTAGCTACGACCGGAACAATAAAATCTTTAAGAATCCAAACTCGATCCTCATTATCAAAGGTGATAGTCCCGAAAGAGACTATCTCTCCCGATTGCTTTCTTTCTGCTCTAGCAGAAGACGACTGCTGTATAGGTTCCTTTTGGAGCCCAATTAAAACATGTTGCTGGAATATTATTATAATTCCAAGAACAATTACTACTATACCTACTATATATTTAGACATTTTCTCCTCCTACACTTTTTTTTAAAGAACATGTATATTATACTATAGGTTGTATAGCTTGTCAAAGTGTTGTAGTACTTAAAATGAAGATATTTAATTGCGGTATTCTAGGATTTGTGTTTTTGTATTGCCTTCTATCTTATTATTTATTGCGATATTAAAAATATCCTTTACTATTGTTGTAGTTTGAGAAATATTAGCTGATGTACTTGGACTTCTATTAATATTCAGAAAAAATGGGATCACAGAAATAGGATATCCTACCTTGCCTATTTCGTTTAATATTTCTGAATCTATAGCAAATCCATCAATCTTAAGATTTGGAAGCAGTCTTTGTATAAGTTCTTTTTTGAATAGCTTAAGACCACATCCGATATCGGTTACATTTTGTGGAATTTCAAGGAATAACTTATTTAAGAATACTAGGCCAGAAGAAAGTGCTCGCCTTTTATATGTCATATTAGCATTAGAATCTTTGTGAAATTTAGAAGGTATAACAGCCATTACAGTTGGTTTCTTTATTTCATTAATTGCATATCCTAATGTTCTTATTTGTATATCTGTATCTGCATCAATATATCCAATTATATCCCCTGATGCTTTCCTCATACCGTATCTAATAGCGTATCCTTTTCCTTTATTCTGTTTATACCCTATGACGTATGCTTTTTTTAGCCTATTTTGTTTGATATATTCCTGTAAAATATGTTTAGTATTATCAACATATCCATCTATGACAAATATCAATTCAAAATCTGAATTTTTTCTAGAAAGATATCCATACAGTCTCTCGAGCTGGTCTAAAACTTCCGTTTGCTTTTTGTATGTTGGTATTACTAAAGAAATCTTCATGAATACAGTGCAGAGAAATTAAATATCAATACTAATTTTTAGGGATATTCCTCTTAATAGCTTTAGCAATAGCCAATGTTGACATTCCAATAGCAAATATACCTAATGCAGTTATGTAGAAAAGATTAGTATCATCAAATCCCGTAGGAAGTGGTGTGTGTGGAGCATATGGATTGTACGGCTCGTATGGGTTTCCATCAGCAAATGCAAATGGAACATCAACGAAAAAGATCGCTAATGTACCGAGCATTGTTTTTACTATTTTTTTCATACTTAGAACACATTCAACTTAAATATGCTCGATTATACTAAGAAAATTGGAAGAAATCAACACTATAGGTCACGGGGTACTCTATTGTACTCGCTCTGCATACCTAAATATTCTTATTGGGGAATTGAAAAATTTACAAGTGTAAAGTATCAGATCAGCACTATAATCAGAGATATATGTAGATTCCTCACTTTTATATATTTTGTAAACATACTTTCTTTGATTCCAATATATATATATATCATCACCATTGCTTGTATTTGGGAGATTGTAAAAGGATATTTTATTTCTTTTTTCACTGCTCCAATCTGCATATCCGAATCTGTGAGCAGCAAGGATTATTGGAAGGTCACTATTTTCTGGAGTTCCATAATTGGGAACAATCCATGTGCCTTGTTTCAGTCCTCCCTCATAGTCAGTGCTTGTAGATATTGGTGATTCAACGGATATCTTTGGGATTATGACGAATTTCCCCTCTGGAAGAGAATTATCAATAGAAGGTATGTCTAAGAGAGTTTGTTGCTTAGATGTTATTTGTTTGTTAGATACCTCTTTTGTTATATTCTCAATATCATTCTTTGTTTGGTTCGGATTTATTCTATACCAAACATATGGCCATATCGGAGTAGCAACCAATACAAATGAGAAAAAAAGAAGCGTAAAACCTATTAATATGTATATATGAACTGTTTTGTTAAGAAACTCATCTGTCTTCATTTTTTTAATATTCTCTAATTCTTACTTTGCAAATACTTTTCTAAAATCAATCCACTCTCAATCATTTCTTTAGCATTTTCTTTTCCTATGTATCGGTAGTGCCAACTTTCATAGCTGTATCCAGTAATATCTTCTGCTCCTTTTGGAAAACTTATGACAAAACCATATCTCCATGCATTTTCTGAAAGCCATTTACTTGCTTGTGTATTTGTAAATATACCACTAAGGCCATCATTTATTTCTGCGCTACTAAAATCAATAGCTGTTCCCAGTTGATGTTGGCTATGCCCTGCTCTAGCAGATATCATATCAGCATAATCTGTACTTCCTCCATTATAGTTTACCCAATATTTATATGTAGCAACTTGTTCTTGGTATGATCGGTATCCAGAGACAATACTTAAATCTACACCATCACTTTGAGCTGCACTTAATAATTCCTTTAGATCATTAACAAGAATATTGCGAAGCATAAATTTCTCTCCAAGTCTAATTCCACTTTCACTAGCAGGTACGAGATCTGAAGGAACATAACTACTTGGTAGTTTGTACTCCTTGTTTACTAAGACAAGTAAATCATCTCCATTTCTCTTAGCTATTTTGATATCAGTTGGATAATTCCACCAATTATTGCTTTGCGAAGCTTTTACTTGTTCGGTAGAACTTTCTTTCTTGATATACGTGTTTTCTATATCAGATGTGATTGTCTGATGAAAACCAGTTTTGTATGACATACTTAAATCAGGAGCCTGTTGGATATACGGAACCGTTTTAGGAGTAAGGGCAAATGTTACGGTCAGTAATGACTCTATGATATTTTTGATAATTTGTACCATACCTATATTCTACTATATATTTTTAATGAGATGTAGCAATGAAATTTGCTAAAAGCTTAATTTATTGGGAATAACCTAGTGTTGATATAACAGCTATTATACAAGCTGAGGCTACTGTTCTCTGGGTGATGAAGTATATTTCAGAGGTAGTAAAATGTATCTATTAAATTTTGAGGAGAATTTTATGAAATTATCAGAAACAGACTTTTTAGTTATATCAAGCATAGTAAATGCAAGTTTAGCTGAGTATGATAAAAGATTTAGGAAGATTGAGAAAATGCTGAAGAGAATTAGTAAGGCTCCAGAATTAGATGTAGGTGATATGACATACGACGAGCTTGCAAAAAATATAGTTAAGCTCACTGGAGAAGAATTTTACACTAGGGATTTCAATATAACTGAGATGAAATAATCCAACTATATTACTGTAAAATTGCTACAGCAGATACTTTATCTCCTTGTGATATATTCATCATTTTTACACCTGATGTCTGTCTTCCCAATATTGGAATGTCTTTTATTTGTCCCCTTGTGACTTTTGATTTCTCGGAAATTACAACAATTTCATTGTCATCAGGTAGTAATATTTTCGCACATGCAATACTACCTGTTTTTGGTGTGACTCTGAATGTGAATATTCCTGTACCACCTCTCTTCTGTGTTGGATACTCTTTCAAAGCGGTCATCTTACCATAACCATTTTCTGAAAGAGTTAAAAGCTTTTGTTCGTTACTTTTCACAACTCCCATTCCAACAACGGAGTCCGTATCCTTCTTGAATCTGATACCCGTAATTCCTCTTGTAACTCTGCCCATAGGTCTAACATCGGTCTCTTTAAATCTGATTGATTTACCATCTTTTGTTACAATCATGATTTCATCATTTCCTGTGGTTGCTTTTACCCATGTAAGTTGATCATCTACATCTAATTTTATTGCAGTAAGACCATTAGATCTTATTTTGGAAAATTCTGAAAGCTGTGTCTTCTTCACAATTCCTTTTTTGGTAACCATAAGAAAATATTTAGCAGAGTCTTTTTCTTCTTTTTCATTCTGCGAATTTCTCTTCTGCTCAGAAACATTTCCCTTCGGATCTCTTGTAAGTACTGAAGTTATAGATTCATCTTGATCCAGTTGTATCAAATTCACAATTGGAAGTCCTTTTGCTGTTCTACTGGAATCTGGTATTTCAAATATTCTAAGATTAAATACTTTTCCTTTGTTTGTGAATAGTAAGAGTTCATCTAAAGTATTGCATAGAAATGCATGCTCTATGAAATCTCCTTCTTTCATATCTCCTCCAGAAACTCCCTTCCCTCCTCTATTTTGAGCTTTGTATGTACTTGGGGCAACCCTTTTGATATATCCTGATTTTGTTATTGTTACTAATGTATCCTCAGGAGAAACCATATCCTCTTCAGCTATCTCGTTAACTTTTCCTTTGACAATCTTTGTTCTTCTTTCATCTCCATATTTTTGTTTAAATTCTTCTAAATCAGAATTTATAACTTGTAGGATTTTATCTTGGTCTCCAAGTATTTCGTTGTATTCTTTTATTTTCAATTCGAGTTCCTTGTATTCTTCTTGTAATTTTAATCTTTCCAAAGCTGCTAGTTTTTTCAACTGCATATCTAATATTGCTTGTGCCTGTACTTCGGTAAAATCGAATTTATCCATTAAATTTGTTTTTGCAGTTTCCTGAGTCTTTGAGTTTCTAATTGTAGATATAACTTCATCTAATACATCCAAGGCTTTTAGTAAGCCTTCCAATATATGCGCTCTAAATCTCGCCTCTGCAAGATCAAATTCATATCTCCTTATAGTTACTGTTAACCTGAATGAGAGGAAAAGCTCTAATATTCTTTTTATTGGCAATGTCTTTGGTTCTTGGTCTACTAATGCTATTGTATTGGCATTGAAGACTTTCTGCATTTCTGTGTACTTGTATAGTTTGTTAAGTACAGCTTTTGGCTGTGCATCTCTCTTTAGTGAGATTATGACTCTCATTCCTTCTATATTTGAAGCATCTACTATGTCTGCTATACCCTTTATTCTTTTTTCTTTAACTAAGTCAGCAATTTTTTCAATCAAGTGGGCTTTATTAACCTGATATGGTATTTCTGTTATCACTATTTGATATTTTCCTTGCTTTGCTTCCACAATTGATGCTTTTGCTCTTTGTATTATTCTCCCCCTTCCCGTTGCATAGACATTTAGAATTTCTTGTTGATCATAGACAATTCCTGCTGTAGGGAAATCTGGTCCGGGTATTATTTCAATTAGTTCGTTTGGGGTTATATCTGATTTGAATTCTGGATAGAGAGTTTCTTGATTGTCAGATATTTTTTGTTTTAGCTCATTTATGTCTTTTTGATAATCTATGTTTGCAGTGTTTACATAGTTTTCAAAATAATCTGCTGGTTTAGAGTTTAATGTTTGAGGTATTTTTTCAGCAGATTCTTTTTGTTTCCTTAATTCGTTGTATACAGCTTTTCCAACCCATTTGTTACCCATGGAAATCATTTTTTGTAGCGCATTTACAAGCTCTGTTAAGTTGTAGGGAGGTATTTTTGTTGCCATACCAACTGCTATTCCATCTGCTCCATTGGCTAGTACATTTGGAAATGAGGCTGGGAGAACTGTTGGTTCCAATCTTGTTCCATCATAGTTAGGAACAAAAGTTACAGTTCCTTTGGATAGATCTTTTAGGAGTTCTGGAGTAATTTTTCCCATTCTTGCTTCTGTATACCTCATTGCAGCAGGAGAATCTCCATCGATAGATCCAAAGTTCCCCTGTCCATCAATTAGTGGATATCTTGTAGAGAAGTCTTGTGCCATTTTAACGAGTGTGGGATATACTACAGTTTCTCCATGAGGATGGTAGTTTCCTGATGTATCTCCCGCTATCTTTGCACATTTTCTGTAATGTGCATCTGGAAAAAGTCCAAGGTCGTTCATTGCTATTAGCACTCTTCTTTGAGATGGTTTTAATCCATCTTTAACCTCTGGAAGTGCTCTCGATACTATGACGGACATAGAATAGTCTAAATAGTTAGACTTCATTTCATCAACGATAGACCTATACGTTACTTGGCCTGGTTTGAATGTTAAATCTTGTTCTAAGTCATCAATATTCTCTTGTGTGGTCTTTATATCTTCATCCATAGCTAATTAAGATTATCTTGCAGTATCAGCCAAATTTAAAGCTATTTCCTTTGTAACCATTTGTATTTCATCTCCTATACTCTCTAATTCTTTCATGGTTTCTTCTTTTACATCATCCTTTTTTACTGGGATTTCTTCCACAATCTTGTATCCCTTTGATTCTTGCTCCTGCCTATTGTAAATTTTGATACTAAGTGATTCGTTAGAATCTTCTTTCTGGTCCTTTCCAACTACAAAAAGAGTACTTGGTTTGACAGAATATCCTTTCTTATGTAATTCTTCCTCTTCTTGGCGACTCTTTCTTGCATCCTCTATCTCATGGTAATATTTCTCGATGTTTTTCTTGTAAAAATCACCACCATCTTTTGCCAAAACATTAGCTATTTTATCAGTATATTGTGGATTATTTAGCAAGAACTTTTGTCTAACAAGCTCCTTAAATCCCTCTGGATCTACAGTCTCTCTTACTTCTACTCCATCTATATTCATATTAGTTAAAATAATAAATTAAATATCTAAATTTGCCCTATTTGCATAGGTTTGTATAAATCGACGCCTTGGCGGAACCTCATTTCCCATTAGCATTTCAAATATCTTCTCTGCCTCCTCTGCATCCTCTATATGCACTTGTTTAAGTACTCTAGAATTAGGATCCATAGTTGTTTCTCTTAGCTGATCTGGATTCATTTCTCCCAAACCTTTAAACCTATTTTCAACAGGAACTTTCCCTTCCATTTTAGCTTTCTTTACAAAAGCATTCTTTTCATCATCGTTTAAGAAATAGTATTTCTTCTTCCCTATTTCAACCTTATGTAATGGAGGCTGTGCAACATATACATACCCTTGTTCTATGAGTTGTCTAAAAAACCTAAAGAGAAGAGTCAAAACAAGAGTTGTAATATGAAGACCATCTACATCAGCATCACTCATTATTATTATCTTGTGATACCTAAGCTTTGATATATCTATTGTGTCTCCAATACCTACCCCTAGAGCTGTAGTAATATCATTGAATTCGTTATTTGCTAAAACTTTGTCAATCCTATATTTGTGAGTATTCATAATTTTTCCCCTAAGTGGAAGAATTGCTTGTGTATGCCTATCTCTTCCTTGTTTTGCAGATCCCCCTGCTGAGTCTCCTTCTACTATGAATAATTCACATTCTGCAGGATCTTTGCTTGTACAATCCGCTAATTTCCCTGGTAAAGTAGTTGATTCCAAAGCACTTTTCCTAATGACTGCATCTCTAGCTGCTTTTGCCGCTGCCTTCGCTTTATTAGCTAAAACTGCTTTCCCAATTATATCTTTTGCTTCTTGCGGATGTTCATCGAAAAATGTTAAAAGTTCATCTCTTACAACTCTTGCAACTATACTTTTAACTTCTGGATTATTGAGCTTAATTTTTGTTTGTCCTTCAAATTGAGGATCAGGAACTTTAACAGATATTATTGCGGTAAGACCCTCTCTTACATCATCTCCGTTTAGAGTCCCATTAACTCCTTTTAAAAGCTCAGATTTTTGTGCATACGTATTTATGGCACTAGTTATGGCAGTCCTGAACCCTGCTAAATGAGTACCACCTTCTGGATTTATGATATTGTTTGTATAGCATCGAACATCCTCATCCATTTCGTCGGTATACTGAAGAGCTACTTCTACTAGAACATCACCATCTTGTTTCTTCATATAGAAAGGTTCATCTCCAACAACTTTGCTATCTATATTAAGGAACTGAACATATGACTTAATTCCATCTTCGAAATACAAATCATATGTTTTCCTCTTACTCTTTCCCTGAGAATCATCAATGACAGAAATTCTAAGTCCAGCAGTAAGATATGCATGTTGTCTACATTTCTTTACAATTGTTTCAAAGTCAAATTTTATAGTTGAAAAGATTTCCGAGTCTGGTAAGAAAGTATGTTCTGTCCCTGTCTCATCCGAATCTCCTATTCTTTCTACTGGCTTTACAGGAACTCCCCTTTCATATTTCTGTCTATATAGTCCACCATCTCTTGCTACTGTAGTAATCATCCATCTCGACAATGCGTTAGTACACTTCATTCCAACTCCATGAAGACCCCCTGAAACTTTGTATGCTGTTTGATCAAATTTTCCCCCAGCATGAAGGTTTGTCATCACAGTTTCAAGTGTAGAAACTTTTGTTTCTGAATGTATATCCACAGGAATTCCTCTTCCATTATCTTTTACAGTAAGAGATCCATCTTCATTTAATGTTACCCATATGTTAGTGCAGTATCCTGCTATAGCTTCATCTACAGAATTATCAAGAATTTCTGTAAAGATGTGGTGAAGACCATGAACATCAGTAGAGCCAATATACATAGCTGGCCTTTTTCTCACGGCCTCTAAACCCTTTAGTACCTGAATGTTAGATGCTCCATAATCTGAACTTTTGTTCATATGCACAACTAGATAATTTGTAAATAATAATTATTTTCCAATATCAACAATCAACTTCGACCATACATTATACCATACAATCGACCCTAGATTCTCAGTACCAAATCCTCTAAAACGAGTCTCCTATTACAATTTGCCGATATCTTTTTTCTACTTTCATCCAATATTTGAAGTGATTTTGTTATACTTCTCGAACTTTCGATGTTACCATTTTTTATCTCAAGTTCAAGCTTTGTTCTAAAATATTCATCCAATGAATTAATCAAACTAATGGCAGAATCCTTTGTTTGGCAATATTCATTTGCTAACTCAAATCTCTGTGCTATATCCATATCTGAAATTTCGAACTCTGGTATCTCAGAAGAAACAGATTCGCTTTGCAAGTAGGTAACCCTTCCTCTAGAGCGAATTGTTGGAAGGAGATTTTTCTCATTATCAACATAGAGTATATAGATTGAATCTTCCCCACTCTCCTCCAAAAGTTTAAGGAGAGCATTTTGTGATTGTATTGTTAATTTCTCGGCATCCATAATGATACCCACTTGAAACTTTTCCTGAAATGGTTTGTAGCGCATTTCTAATTGAAAACTCTTTATCTCTTCTATGCCTATTGTATTTTTGTCAACAGAGTCGAGAAGATGAATATCTGGATTTGTGTTTAAATCATATTCTGTTATTGAATGCTCAAAAAGGGTTGAAAGAAATGAAAACAATGATACAGAAGCATTTTGTTTTTTATATTTATCAACAAGTATGTATGTCATGATTCAACATTATACCATCACATATATTTCTCTCAGATATTGTCCTCTAGTGTTAATAATGTTGATGAATTGTATAATATGGGTCATACTATAAAAGGAAAACTGTCTAAACTTAAGTTACAA